>BNJU01001750.1_pt1 | contig 222001 bp, 309 predicted proteins | sample 8539281 | NCBI WGS metagenome assembly BNJU01 (sample SAMD00202456, study PRJDB9452) | human saliva metagenome | isolation source: human saliva | place: Japan | reverse complement strand
AATACTGGAATGACCAGGGTTGTATGCTGATGCAGGCTTATGATAACGAAAAAGGTGAGGGAACAATGAGTCCTTATACTTTCCTCCGTGCTATTGGTCCTGAACCATGGAACGCAGCTGTATGAGACCATCTCGTCGTCCAGCAGATGGTCGTTACGGGAGAAAAACCCAAACCGTCTCTACCAACACCATCAATTCCAAGTGGTTATGAAACCATCACCATCAAACATCCAAGAGCTCACCTGAGTCTTTGGAAAAATTGGGCATCAATCCCATTGGAACACGATATCCGCTTTCTGTTGAAGACAACTGGGAAAAACCCATCAACTGGTTCAGCTGGTCTTGGATGGGAAGTTTGGCTTGATGGGTATGGAAATCACTCAGTTCACTTACTTTCCAACAAGTCGGTGGCTTAGCAACAGGTCCTGTTACAGCTGAGGTCACTTATGGTTTGAGACGTTTAGCTTCTTACATCCAAGAAGTAGATTCTGTTTATGATATTGAGTGGGCTCCAGGAGTTAAATACGAGAAATCTTCCTTCAGCCAGAATATGAGCACTCAAAATACAGCTTTTGAAGTTTCTGACCAAGATATGCTTCTTGAAAAACTTTGAAAAAGTTTGAAAAAGAAGCAGGACGTGCTTTTGGAATTGGGCCTTGTTCACCCAGCCTATGACTACGTTTTGAAATGTTCACATACCTTCAACTTGCTTGACGCTCGTGGTGCTGTATCAGTTACAGAACGTGCTGGTTACATTGCCCGCATCCGTAATCTCGGCCCGTGTCGTAGCTAAAAACCTTCGTTGCAGAACGCAAGAAACTCGGTTACCCACTTCTAGACGAAGCCACACGCTCAAAACTCCCTAGCAGAAGAGGAAGAATAAAGAGTAGTGACAGGAATGGATGACTAGAGCAAGTCGACACGTGGTCTAAAGAGATACAAGACTCGCTTAGATGAAAGTCTGAAACATGAAGTTTCTATCCGACTGGGCACTTTTGATGAGACATGCTGAAAGTCTAGTCAATGAAACACGAAGGTTTGCTATAGCCTCCCAATCACTAAAGGTCATAATCGTTGAAAGAAAAAGAATTGTGTAAAGGAAAAAACATGACAAAAAACTTATTAGTAGAACTAGGACTCGAAGAGTTACCAGCCTACGTTGTCACACCAAGTGAAAAACAACTCGGTGAAAAAATGGCAGCCTTCTTGGATGACAACCGCCTTTCATATGAAGGGATTCAAACTTTTTCAACTCCACGTCGTTTGGCTGTTCGTGTACTTGGTTTAGCAGACCAACAAACAGATTTGACTGAAGATTTTAAAGGACCTTCTAAGAAAAATTGCCTTTGGATGCAGAAGGAAACTTTTCTAAAGCTGCTCAAGGATTTGTCCGTGGAAAAGGCTTGACAGTTGATGATATTGAATTCCGTGAAATCAAAGGTGAAGAATACGTCTATGTAACTAAGCATGAAGCTGGAAAAACCTGCTGAGGAAGTTCTGACTGGATTCCAGAAGTCTTGGCTAGCTTAAGTTTCCTGTAAGCATGCACTGGGCAAACAATACCTTTTGAATACATCCGTCCAGTCCACACTTTGACAGTCCTTTTGGATGATGAAGCTCTTGAAATGGACTTTCCTAGATATCCATTCAGGCAGAGTGAGCCGTGGACATCGCTTTCCTTGGACATGAAGTTGAAATTCGTCATGCTGATAGCTACGAAGAAGACTTACGCAAAGTCTATGTCATTGCTGATAGCATTGAACGTGAAAATATGATTCGTGAACAAATCAAGGAAATTGAAGCAGAACAAGGCGTTCAAGTACAGATTGATGAAGGACTTTTAAACGAAGTCTTAAACTTGGTCGAATATCCAACCGCTTTTATGGGTAATTTTGATCCTAAATACCTAGAAGTTCCAGAAGAAGTTTTGGTTACTTCAATGGAAACTCATCAACGCTACTTTGTAGTCCGTGATCTTGAAGGAAATCTAAAACCAAACTTCATTTCAGTTCGTAACGGAAATGCTGAACACTTGGAAAATGTCATTCGAGGAAATGAGAAAGTTTTGGTTGCTCGTTTGGAAGATGGAGAATTCTTCTGGCGTGAAGACCAAAAACTCAAGATTGAAGATTTAGTTGCTAAACTTTCACACGTTACCTTCCATGAAAAGATTGGTTCTCTTCGTGAACACATGATTCGTACAGGGACAAATTGCTATCCAGCTAGCTGAAAAAGCTGGTCTATCAGTTGATGAATCTATTGATCTTGCTCGTGCTGCAGCCATTTATAAATTTGACCTCTTAACCGGTATGGTTGGTGAATTTGATGAGCTTCAAGGGATCATGGGTGAGAAAGTATGCGCTTCTGCTGGTGAAAAATGCTGCAGTGGCACAAGCTATTCGTGAGCACTATCTTCCAGATTCAGCTGACGGAGCTCTTCCTGAGTCTAAAGTTGGTGCTATCCTTGCACTAGCTGATAAATTAGATACTCTCTTATCTTTCTTCTCGGTTGGCTTTGATTCCATCTGGGTTCAAACGACCCGTATGCTCTTCGTCGTGCAACACAAGGGATTGTTCGAATCTTAGAAGACTTTGGTTGGAAGATTCCAATGGACGAATTGATTGCGAGCCTTTATGCTTTATCATTTGATAGTCTAACTTACGATAATCAAGAAGAAGTGCTTAACTTCATCAAAGCTCGTGTTGATAAGATGATGGGTTCTACTGCAAAAAGATATCAAAGAAGCTGTTCTCGCAAGTTCGAAACTTTTGTTGTTTCTGATATGATTGAAGCTGCAGAAGCTTTTAACCGAAGTCGCAAAATACTGAAGATTACAAATCATCAGTTGAGTCTCTATCTCGTGCCTTTTAACCTAGCAGAAAAAGGCAGATGGTTCAGTCAAAAGTTGATTCAAGTCTCTTTGAAAATGAACAAGAAAAAGAACTAGCTCAAAGCTGTAGAAAGATTAGAATTGAAAGGTTCAGCTAGTGATAAATTAACGCAACTATTTGCTCTTAGTCCAGTAATTGATGCATTCTTTGACAATACCATGGTTATGGCAGAAGATGTTGATGTGAAGAACAACCGTTTAGCTATCCTAGCTGAACTTGTTAATAAAGCAAAAAACAGTGGCTGCTTTTCAATCTTCTCAATACAAAAATAGAAATTGGAGAGTCCAAATATGACACCAGAAAAATCGCTCGTATTAATGAGCTTGCTAAAAAGAAAAAAACAGAAGGTTTGACTGCGGAAGAAAAAATAGAACAAGCCCAAACTTCGTGAAGAATACATTGAGGGATATCGTCGAGCAGTTCGTCACCATGTTGAAGGAATTAAAATCGTGGATGAGGAAGGAAATGACGTGACACCGGAAAAAGCTTCGTCAGGTACAACGTGAAAAAAGGCTTGCATGGTCGAAGTCTTGACGATCCAAATTCTAATAAATAAAACAAAACCTCGGTTAGTGTATGCTATCCGAGTTTTGTTATCTAAAAAAGGAACCCAAAATGGTTCCTTTTTGTTAGTTATTAGTTACTAGCACCAGAAGTAGCATCTGCGCCACCACCGTGGCCGTGGCCCCATCAGCTGAGTCAGAAGCGCCAGAAGTAGCATCTGCATCACCATGACCTCGCAGCAGGAGCGAAAGGTCTGCTACCGCCTACCAAACGTTGACCAGTTTCTTTCAAGTACCAGTCAAGCCATGGTTGGAAGTTAAAGACAATTTCATTGATACCAGCATATGATCCATCAGGATAGTACATAGCTTGGTAGTTGTGAGTATTGATAACACCTGCTGGAGAACCAGGAACAATTGTACGTACGTATTCTTGGTTGCCATTGCGAAGTGTACCGATAACCCACTCAACGTTTCTTTCATACGTGCAGGTGGAAGTGATCCGTGAACTGTTGACATACGGCTACCAGATTGAGGTGGTACACGTTTTCGCAAACATTGTTTCTGGATCTTGATGAGCGTTGTTGTAGTAGAGGAATTGGTTGTTATCGTCAGCATATGTCAATTCAAAAGGCATAGCTTTCAAGAACATATCGATTTGATTAACTGTAAGGATACCATGGTCAAGTTTAACGTATGTATCACCAGATACAGCATCCTGTGATTTCTGCAACTTTTTCTACCCATTCTGGATCATCAGGGTCAACTTCTGTAATAGTTGTGGCAATTGGTTTTCCACAATCCAAAGTCTTCTGGTTCAATTGGTTTTGGTTTTTTTCAAATTAGATACGACTCCTACGTATTTGACAAAGTTATCTAAGCAAGTTTCAAGGAATTTAACAGTTCCTTCGTTAATAATATTTCCGTTTGCATCAAAAAGCTTCTTTTGGCTTTTTCAAGAAGGAACTCATTACCTGGTAATGTGTAGGCATTTACTCCTGGTGCATCAAGAATCTTTACGAAGGTGAACTTGAGCACGTGAAGTACCTTGGTCATAATATGAAGCACCCACAATCATAACTGGTTTGTTTTTCAAATGGATGAACTTCATGAAAGCCATTCAAGGACTGACTTAAGTGAAGCAGAAATATGTGGTTGTGCTCTGGAGTAGCAATAATCACACCATCAGCTCGAGTAATTTTGTTGTAAAGAAGGCGCAACTGGAAAGCTTTCGTCCCATTTTTCGTCTTGGTTAAACATTGGAACTTCATCGATTTCCAAAACTTCTAGTTCAAATTTAAATTTAAACTGACGGCGGATGAACTCCAAGAGTTTGCGGTTATATGATTGATCGTAGTTTGATCCAACAAGTCCAACAAATTTCATTCTTTCGATCTCCTATCTTACAAATTTTCCCAATCAAAATCTTCAGCATCTTTGCGAAGAAGTTCTTGTGCGTTACGCAATTTCTCAGTAACTTTAACAAAGATACGGAAGTCATCAAAGATGGCATCCAATTTCTTGATGACATCAAGATCTACCAAGTCACCATTTTGATCAAATGCTTGAAGAGAATGAGAAAGCAAGAATTCATCTGGAAGAACATTTGCTTTGATTTCAGGAGCATTAAGGATTTGACGAAGTTGCAATTGAGCACGTGAAGAACCGAGTGTACCATATGAAGCACCTGTAATCATAACAGGTTTGTTCAAAAGTGGGAATACACCATATGAAATCCAAGCAAGAGCGCTCATAAGAACAGCTGGGATTGAGTGGTCGTATTCAGGAGTACCTGATAATAACTCCATCAGCGGCTTCGATTTTAGCAGCGATTTCCGTAGCTTCAGCTGGGATTTGTTTGTCAGCTGGTTTGTTAAATACAGGTAGATCTTTAATTTCTACCAATTCGATTTCTGCTTTTGTCAGCAAAGTGTTTCTGCATATATTGAAGCAGTTGGCGGTTTGTGGAACGTTTTGAGTTAGTTCCTACAATAGCAATAAGTTTAAGCATGGGCTTTCCTTTCTCTTTTTGCATTATTAATTAATTTATCGTTGGATACCAGATGAACAAGCGACTGTCCATCTTTATCAATGAGGATGGCTTCGATACCATCAATATTTTCGACTTGCCACATAATAGAGGCGCTACGTTCGCCAAACAAATCGAGTGGTCCATATCTCGCCGTCAACAGAGCGGTCAGATATAATGGTTAAACTAGCTAAATCCGTTTCAATAGGGATAGCCTGTTTCACTATCGAAAAATGTGATGATAATCCTTTGCCATTGATTTCAAGATGCCGTTCATAAATCCCAGATGTAACCACTGATTTTTCCAGTAATAGACAAGGTCATCAGGTGATTACCGCGTGGATTATTTGGATCTTGAATGCCGATTTGCCACGGACGTCCATCTTTTGATTGGTTGTTCCCAATTGTGAGGATGTTTCTCCAAGATTGATAAGAGCAGAAGTGACGCCATTTTCTTTTAAGAAAGCTGCAACCTTATCTGCACTGTACCCCTTTGCTAAACACCCTAAGTCAATTTTTCATTCCCTTTTTCTAGGAAAACCGTAGAATTGACTGAATCGAGTCTAATAAAAATGAGGGTCTATTAGTGGTAAGACTGAAGCAATCTCTTCAGGGACTTGCAACCTTTGCATCGGAAAAACCAATACGCCAGGTTTGAACCAAAGGGACCGATACTGATATTGAGATGACTTTCTAGGTGCTAGACTATGTTCTAGACCTAAATGAAATCAGTTCAAACAAATCAGGGTGGACTTTAACTGGGGCAATACCTGCTTGATAGTTAATTTCCATTAATTCTAGATTCAGTACTGTTAGCATTGAAAGCGGAATTCAAGTTCCTTGAGCAAATCAAAAAGCTTGACGGAGAAGATTATCGGCTTGTTCATGTACTAAGGAAATAGTAATCGTAGTTCCCATTAATCGCTCAGATGATGAACTGAGAGGCAAAAAGAATCAACTCCCTTCAAAATCGATTGGAAAAGAGCTTTAAATCTTGAATTGATAAGTAAATCTAAAGATTTATATTTCATTTCCATATAAATAGAATATCATAAAGTCAACGTTTTCACAAATTATTTTTTTACAAAAAGTCAAGAAATATGCTTATAAGATTTTAAAAAAGTTAGCTCAGAATTAGAAATGATGAAAACAATTTTTAATAAGATAATATGAGATTAGAAAAACTTTTCTAAAATAACATCAATTGGTCAAAAAGTCTTGAAAACGTTCACAGATAATGATATACTTGAGTAGGTAAATAAAAAATAAAGGTAGGATTTATCTTATGAGTAAAATCGTAGTCGTGGGTGCTAACCACGCTGGAACTGCATGTATCAACACTATGTTGGACAACTTTGGAAACGAAAACGAAATCGTTGTATTTGACCAAAACTCAAACATTTCATTCCTTGGATGTGGAATGGCTCTTTGGATTGGTGAACAAATCGACGGACGCTGAAGGATTTGTTCTACTCTGACAAAGAAAAAAATTGGAAGCAAAAGGTGCTAAAGTTTACATGAACTCACCAGTTCTTTCAATCGACTACGACAACAAAGTTGTTACTGCAGAAGTTGACGGTAAAGAACACAAAGAATCTTATGATAAATTGATCTTCGCGACTGGTTCAACTCCAATCTTGCCACCAATCGAAGGTGTTGAAATCGTTAAAGGTAACCGTGAGTTCAAAGCAACTCTTGAAAACGTACAATTCGTTAAATTGTACCAAAACGCTGAAGAAGTTATCAACAAACTTGCTGACAAGAGCAAACACCTTGAGCGTATCGCTGTTGTAGGTGGTGGTTACATCGGTGTTGAGCTTGCTGAAGCTTTCGAACGTCTTGGAAAAGAAGTTGTACTTGTTGATATCGTTGACACTGTATTGAACGGATACTATGACAAAGACTTCACACAAATGATGGCTAAAAACTTGGAAGACCACAACATCCGTTTGGCACTTGGTCAAACTGTTAAAGCTATCGAAGGTGAAGGAAAAGTTGAACGCTTGATCACTGACAAAGAAACATTTGATGTGGATATGGTTGTTCTTGCAGTTGGTTTCCGTCCAAACACAGCTCTTGCTGATGGTAAGATCGAACTCTTCCGTAACGGTGCTTTCCTTGTAGACAAGAAACAAGAAACTTCTATCCCAGGTGTATATGCTGTTGGTGACTGTGCGACTGTTTATGACAACGCTCGTAAAGACACTAGCTACATCGCTCTTGCATCAAACGCTGTTCGTACTGGTATCGTTGGTGCTTACAACGCTTGTGGACATGAGCTTGAAGGAATCGGTGTTCAAGGATCAAACGGTATCTCAATCTATGGTCTTCACATGGTTTCAACTGGTTTGACACTTGAAAAAGCAAAAGCTGCTGGTTACAATGCAACTGAAACTGGATTTAACGACCTTCAAAAACCAGAATTTATGAAACATGACAACTATGAAGTAGCTATCAAGATTGTCTTTGATAAAGACAGCCGTGAAATCCTTGGTGCTCAAATGGTATCTCGTGATTCTGCAATTAGCATGGGAATTCACATGTTCTCACTTGCTATTCAAGAACATGTTACAATTGACAAATTGGCATTGACAGACCTATTCTTCTTGCCACACTTCAACAAACCATACAACTACATCACAATGGCTGCACTTACAGCAGAAAAATAATTGATGATATGACAATAAAAAAGTAACTTCAATATTGAAGTTACTTTTTTATTTTAAGATTAAGAAACCTCGTCTCTTGCTGGGAAAAGTAAAACCCTTCTCCAAGGATTTCGTGAGCTTCCGTGATAGTGATAAAGGCCATCGGATCAACTGTATGAATCATTTCTTTCATCTTGACAATTTCATTTCTTGCGACAATACAGTAAATAATCTTTAAGTCCTTTTTGGCTATAGTAGCCTTGTCCTGAGATAAAGGTAACGCCACGACCGAGTTCTTCGTTAATTTTATCGGCTAATTCCATCGGTTTTTGAGTGATAATCATAAATCCTTTTCCAGCATATCCACCCTCACCGATTAAGTCAATAACTCTTGAAACGATGAAGTCAAATAAGAGAGTATAGGTTACAAGACGTAGGTCTTGGAAGATGATTAAAAATCAACATTAGAATCAGAAAAATCAAGTCCAAAAAGCAATTTTCCAACAGAGATATTGGTGTATTTATTAAGGATACGAGCGACGATATCAGTGCCACCAGTTGTTCCACCCGCGTTGAAAATAACACCGAGTCCAACACCTAGGAGGACACCAGCTACTAAAGCAACCACAACGAGATCTCCTTCAAGGTTAAACTGAAGAGGAATCTTCTCAAAGATAGCTAACCAGACGGAGACGGCAATGGTTCCAAGTAGACTGGAATATAGTGATCTTAGTCCAAATATTTTCCAAGCTAGTAGGAAGAGAGGGATATTAATCAAGATATTCATCAGCGAAATAGGGATGTTAAAGAGGTAATAGGTAATCAAGGTTATCCCTGTTGCTCCACCTTCGAACAAGTGATGTGGAACAACAAAATAAGTAAGTCCGAAGGCGAAGATAGCAGCTCCGAATATAATAGTTATAGTTGATTTAATATGCCGTAGCATTGAGCTCCCCTCCTATTTTTTTGTGTAAAAAGTGAAGTAATAATAGTTTTTACAAATAAGACTGATATTACAATTTCATGGATTCAATTTTCTCAGAATCAGGTGTGACACGAAGAGTTTTTTTGACCTGTATAGGTCACAAAATCCAGGTTTTTCCACCAGTTGGTTTATTGAGTTTTTAACCTCAATCATATCAACTTGAACAAGATTAGAAAGACGTCCTTTCGAATAGTAGGCGCTGAGTTCTGCAGCATCCGTCTTGACTTCGTCAGAAGGATTGAGGTTTCCTGAGATGACCACGTGGCTTCCTGGGATATCCTTAGCATGGAACCAAAGTTCCTCTTTGCGTGCAATCTTAAAGGTTAATTCTTCGTTTTGAAGATTGTTTTCGTCCAACGAGAATAATGGTTTTACCATCGCTAGCCAGATATTTCTCTGGCTTTTTTTACGCTTTTTGAATTTTTCTCGCGTTGGCGTCTTCTAATAAAAGCCTGTTTGAATTAATTCTTCACGAATTTCAGCAATTTCATCTAGCCCAGCTTGGTTGAGAACGGTCTCTACACTTTCCAGATAAAGAATAGTAGCCTTGGTTTCTTCAATTAGATCAGTCAGATATTTAACAGCCTCTTTTAACTTCTGATAACGTTTGAAGTATTTTTTTGAGCATTTTGGTTTGGTGTTAAAAGCTTTATCGAGAGCAAATTGTGATAGGCTGATTGGTGTAGTAGTTATCTAAGACGACTTGGTCTTGGTCGTTTGGAACTTGATGAAGAAAAAGTCGTTAGTAATTCACCTTTTTGATCGGAAATTCTTCAGCGTTTTCAGTAGCCTGAAGTTCTTTTTCTTGCTTCTTCAGTTTTTGACGATTTTTTTGTAGTTCATTTTCAACACGACGAATGAGTTCACTAGCCTGTTGTTTGACACGATCACGTTCTGCCTTATCTTTGTAAAAAAACATCAAGAAGTTGAGATAAGCTTGAAAAATGTCCTTCAATTTTAGTTGAAAAAAAGGGACACAAGAAAAAAAGACTTATCAGTTAAGCATGGATTTGGTTTCTTGATTAAAAAAAGTTACGAAATTTGGAAAGTCTATCATCAGTTAATAAATTTTCTAATTCAATTGCCGTATCACGGCCTAAACCTTGAAAAGAGGCTTTGAAGATTTTTAGCTGTCAATTCCTGTGTTTGTAGGATTTCAAAAAGTTTTTTCATCCTTGATGGTAAAAAGGATTGAGAGCCTCTGTACTTGGTGGGAGCTATGTACGTTGCACCAGGTAGGAGTGTACGGTAACTATTTTTGAGAGAAACCAATGTGTTTGATAACCTCAAGAACTTTGTTGCTAGACTTATCTACAAGGAGAATATTACTATGTTTACCCATAATCTCAATGATGAGGGTGGCTTGAATATCGTCTCCAATCTCATTCTTTGTTAGAAACAGTGATTTCAACGATTCGATCGTTTTCAATCTGCTCGATAGACTCGATAACAGCACCCTGTAAATATTTCCTCAAAACCATGATAAAGGTAGAAGGTTGAGCAGGGTTTTCAAAGGTCGTTTCTGTCAACTGGATGCGTCCAAAAAAACAGGGTGAGCAGAAAGGAGCAGACGATGACTTTGGCGATTGCTACGGATTTGTAAGACCAATTCTTGGTCAAAGGGTTGATTAATTTTTTGAATGCGACCGTTTAGTAATTCAGCTCGCAATTCCTCAACCATGTGGTGTAAAAAAAATCCATCAAATGACATGGTTCTCTCCTTATGAATGTATTCCATAGTATTATATCAAAAAGGTAGAATAAAAATCATAGAAATATGGTATAATAAAAGCCAAGTAAAGAGAATCGAGAAAGCACATGTATATTGAAATGGTAGATGAAACTGGTCAGGTTTCTGAAGAAATTTTAAAGCAAACACAAGAAATTTTGGAATTTGCTGCTAAAAAAATTGGAAAAGAAGACAAGGAGATGGCAGTCACTTTTGTGACCAATGAACGCAGTCATGAACTCAATTTAGAGTTTCGTGATACTGACCGTCCAACAGACGTTATCAGTCTTGAATACAAAGCCTGAATTAGAGATTACCTTTTGACGAAGAAGATTTGGCAGAAGATCCTGACTTAGCAGAAATGATGTCAGAATTTGATTCTTATATCGGTGAGCTATTCATTTCAATTGATAAAGCGCATGAGCAAGCTGAAGAGTACGGTCATAGTTTTGAACGTGAAATGGGCTTTTTAGCTGTTCACGGTTTTTTACATATTAAACGGTTATGATCACTACACTCCGGAAGAAGAAGCGGAGATGTTCGGTTTACAAGAAGAAATTTTAACAGCCTATGGACTCACAAGACAATAAACGAAAATGGAAGAATCGCGACTTGCTCTCAAGTTTAGATTTTGCCCTGACAGGTATTTTTACTGCCATAAAAGAAGAGCGTAATATGAGAAAGCATGCAGTGACTTCTCTCTTAGTTCTACTTGCAGGCATTGTTTTTCAAGTTTCCAGAATTGAATGGCTCTTTCTCCTATTAAGCATTTTTTTAGTAATTGCTTTTGAGATTTTGAATTCTGCTATTGAAAATGTAGTGGATTTGGCTAGCCATTATCACTTCGATATGCTTGCAAAGAAGGCTAAAGACATGGCTGCAGGTGCAGTTCTTGTTGTGTCTTTATTTGCTGCAGTGACTGGACTTATCATTTTCATCCCTAGGATTTGGGATTTGCTATTTTAAACATTATAGAGGTAACTATGACATTTAAATCAGGCTTTGTAGCCATTTTAGGACGTCCCAATGTTGGGAAGTCAACTTTTTTGAATCATGTCATGGGGCAAAAAATTGCCATCATGAGTGACAAGGCGCAGACAACGCGCAACAAGATTATGGGAATCTACACGACCGATAAGGAACAGATTGTCTTTATCGATACGCCGGGAATTCACAAACCTAAGACAGCTCTTGGAGATTTCATGGTAGAGTCAGCCTATAGCACTCTTCGTGAAGTCGATACCGTTCTCTTTATGGTTCCCAGCAGATGAGCCACGTGGGCAAGGGTGACGATATGATTATCGAACGACTCAAGGCTGCTAAAGGTTCCAGTGATTCTCGTGGTAAACAAGATTGACAAGGTGCACCCAGACCAACTTTTGGCTCAAATCGATGATTTCCGTAATCAGATGGACTTTAAGGAAATTGTACCGATTTCAGCTCTACAAGGAAATAATGTTTCGCGTTTGATCGATATTTTGAGCGAAAAACTTAGAAGAAGGTTTCAATATTTCCCGTCAGATCAAATCACAGATCACCCAGAACGTTTCCTAGTATCAGAGATGATTCGTGAAAAAGTGTTACACTTAACGCGTGAGGAAATTCCACACTCAGTTGCAGTAGTGGTTGATTCTATGAAACGAGATGAAGAGACTGACAAGGTTCATATCCGAGCAACCATTATGGTCGAGCGTGACAGCCAAAAAGGGATTATCATCGGTAAAAGGCGGTGCCATGCTCAAGAAAAATTGGAACCATGGCTCGTAAAGATATCGAACTCATGCTAGGGAGACAAGGTCTTCCTAGAAACATGGGTCAAGGTTAAGAAAAAAATTGGCGCGATAAGAAATTAGATCTTGCCGATTTTGGTTACAACGAAAAAGAATATTAAGAAGAGGTGGGCAGGAGCCTGCTTCTTGTTTTTAGAGAAGGAGGAGCTATGCCTGAATTACCTGAGGTCGAAACGGTTCGGCGTGGACTAGAAAAAAATTGATTCTGGGGAAGAAGATTTCAAACATTGATATTCGTTACCCCAAGATGATTAAAACTGATTTGGAGGAATTTCAGAAGGAAATGCCCGGTCAAGTCATTCAATCAATGGGACGTCGTGGCAAGTACTTGCTATTCTATTTATCCGACAAAGTTTTAATTTCTCATTTGAGAATGGAAGGCAAGTATTTTTATTATCCAGACCAAGTGCCAGAACGTAAACACGCCCATGTGTTGATTCATTTTGAGAATGGTGGTACTTTGGTGTACGAGGATGTTCGTAAATTTGGTACCTTGGAACTGTTAGCACCCGAACTCTTGGATTCTTACTTTATTTCAAAAAAACTTGGTCCGGAACCGACTGAGCAGGATTTTGATTTAGGGAGTTTTAAACTAGCCTTGAAAAAATCTAAAAAACCAATCAAATCGCATCTTCTCGACCAGACTTTGGTTGCAGGATTAGGTAATATCTATGTGGACGAAGTACTTTGGAGGGCGAAAGTCCATCCTTCTAGAACCTCTAATAGTTTAACAGCAGAAGAGGTTAGAAAAGTCCATGATGAAACGATCAATGTTTTAGGTCAGGCGGTTGAAAAGGGTGGTTCAACAATTCGTACTTATACCAATGCATTTGGAGAAGATGGCACCATGCAGGAATTCCATCAAGTATACGACAAGGCAGGTCAAGCTTGTTCGCGTTGTGAAACCATCATCGAAAAAATTCAACTAGGTGGTCGTGGAACTCACTTTTGTCCAAAATGTCAAAGGAGGAAGTGATGGGAAAAATAATCGGAATCACTGGTGGTATTGCGTCAGGTAAGTCCACTGTCACAGAATTTTTTTAAGACAAAAAAAGGGTTTCAAGTTGTAGATGCGGATGCAGTCGTCCACCAACTACAGAAACCTGGTGGACGACTCTATCAGGTTTTAGTGGAGCATTTTGGGGAGAAAATCCTTCTTGAAAATGGTGAACTGAATCGCACCCTTGCTTGCTAGCCTTATTTTTTCAAATCCTGAAGAGCAAGAATGGTCTAAGAGAACCCAAGGTGAGATTATTCGTGAGGAGTTAGCTGCATTACGAAATCAGTTAGCTCAGACAGAATCTCTCTTTTTCATGGATATTCCACTGCTTTTTGAGCAGAACTATGCTTCATGGTTTGACGAAACTTGGCTAGTCTATGTAAATCGTGATGTTCAATTGGAGCGATTAATGAAACGGGACCAAATTTCAAAAGAAGCAGCTGAATCCCGTTTAAACTCTCAATGGCCTTTAGAAAGAAAAATTAGTCTAGCTAGTCACAGTCTAGATAATAATGGCAATCAGGAACAGTTGATAGCTCAAGTAGTTCAGTTGCTTGAAGAAATGTGTCTATAAATTAACATTGTTAGGAAGGAGAATTTTGGTATTGTTTGTTCAAATCATCTTAGATTGAAATAGTATCAAATACAAAAAATCTAGTGCGTGTAAAAATTAATCTAAAATGCTCCTCTTGTGGCAGCATGAATTATCTAACCAGTAAGAACTCCAAAACACATCCAGATAAGATTGAAGTCTTAAAGTATTGTCCCAAAGAAAGAAAAGTGACTCTACATCTTGAATCTAAGTAGAAATTATGGTAGAATAATAGGGATTTTAAGGAGTTTGATATGTATAACCTATTATTAACCATTTTATTAGTATTATCTGTTGTGATTGTGATTGCAATTTTTATGCAACCAACTAAAAATCAATCTAGCAATGTATTTGATGCCAGCTCAGGTGATTTGTTTGAACGTAGCAAAGCGCGTGGTTTTGAAGCCGTAATGCAACGTTTGACAGGAATCTTAGTCTTTTTTTCTGGCTAGCCATTGCCTTAGCATTGACGGTATTATCAAGTAGATAAGAAAAATAATGGGCGAGACTAGGTCTTTGCCTGTTTTTTTATTTTTTTGAAAGAAATAAGGTTTTACACCAAAAAAATTTTAACAATCTAGAAAGAAAAACATGAAAGATAGAAATAAAAGAATATTTAAAAGAGAAAGGGACGAGTCACAGTAAATGACTTGGCTCAAGCTCTGGAAAGGATGGATCCAAGGACTTTTCGAGAGCTCATTAAAACCTTTGTCCCTGATGGAGAGAAAGCATCAAATTCGCTTTGAAGAAGATGGTAGTCTCACCTTGGATCAAAAGAAGAAGCACGAGATTACTCTTAAAGGAACTTTTTCATGCTCATAAAAAAATGGCTTTGGTTTTGTTAGCCTAGAAGGAGAAGAAGATGATCTTTTTGTAGGAAAAAAATGATGTTAACTATGCCATTGATGGCGATACTGTTGAGATTGTGATCAAGAAGGTTGCAGATAGACAGAAAGGAACAGCTGCTGAAGCTAAGATTATTGATATTTTAGAACACAGTTTGACGACGGTTGTTGGTCAAATCGTTCTTGATGAGGAAAAACCCAAGTATGCAGGTTACATCCGTTCAAAAAATCAAAAGATTAGTCAACCAATCTACGTTAAGAAGCCAGCTATTCAATTAGACGGCACAGAAGTTCTCAAGGTCTTTATCGACAAGTACCCAAGTAAGAAACACGACTTCTTTGTAGCTAGTGTCCTAGATGTGGTTGGACATTCCACAGATGCAGGGATTGATGTCCTCGAGGTCTTGGAGTCAATGGACATTGTATCTGAGTTTCCAGAGGCTGTTCTTAAAGAAGCAGAAAAGGTTCCGGATGCACCATCAGAGAAGGATATGGAAGGCCGTCTGGACTTAAGAGATGAAATTACCTTTACCATTGATGGGGCTGATGCCAAGGACTTGGATGATGCGGTACACATCAAGCCTTTGAAAAATGGCAATATGGAACTCGGAGTTCATATCGCTGATGTCTCTTACTATGTGACAGAGGGTTCTGCTCTTGACAAGGAAGCCCTCAATCGTGCGACCTCTGTATATGTGACAGACCGTGTAGTTCCAATGCTTCCAGAGCGCCTTTCAAACGGTATCTGTTCCCTTAACCCTCAAGTGGACCGCTTGACCCAGTCTGCTATTATGGAAATTGACAAAAATGGTCGTGTTCGCAATTATACGATTACACAGACCGTTATCAAGACAAGTTTCCGTATGACCTATAGCGATGTCAATGACATCCTAGCAGGTGACGAGGAGAAGAGACAAGAGTTCAAGAAAATTGTACCAAGTATCGAACTCATGGCCAAGCTTCATGAAATTCTTGAAGGTATGCGGATTAAGCGTGGAGCTCTTAATTTTGATACCAATGAAGCTAAGATTTTAGTCGATAAAAAAGGCAAGCCAGTTGATATCGTTCTTCGTCAACGTGGTGTTGCTGAACGTATGATTGAGTCTTTTATGTTGATTGCTAACGAAACAGTTGCGGAACACTTTAGCAAGCTGGACCTACCTTTTTATCTATCGTATCCATGAGGAACCTAAAAGCTGAGAAAAGTTCAGAAAGTTTATTGATTACGCTTCAAGTTTTTGGATTACGAATCTATGGGACTGCCAGTGAGATAAGTCAGGAAGCCCTCCAAGATATCATGAGTGCTGTTGAAGGAGAGCCATATGCGGATGTATTGTCCATGATGCTTCTGCGCTCTATGCAGCAGGCTCGTTATTCTGAGCATAATCACGGTCACTATGGATTAGCTGCAGACTACTACACTCACTTTACCAGCCCAATTCGTCGTTATCCTGACCTTCTTGTTCACCGGATGATTCGTGACTATGGACGTTCTAAAGGATGTAGCAGATCATTTTGAACAGGTCATTCCTGAGATTGCCACCCAGTCTTCCAACCGTGAGCGTCGAGCCATCGAGGCAGAGCGTGAAGTCGAAGCCATGAAAAAGGCTGAGTACATGGAAGAATTTGTTGGCGAAGAGTATGATGCAGTTGTTTCAAGCATCGTTAAATTTGGTCTTTTTGTTGAATTGCCAAATACAGTTGAAGGCTTGATTCACATCACAAATCTACCTGAGTTTTATCATTTTAACGAACGTGATTTGACTCTTCGTGGGGAGAAATCAGGTATTACCTTCCGTGTGGGACAGCAGATCCGTATTCGTGTCGAAAGAGCGGATAAGATGACTGGTGAGATTGATTTCTCCTTTATTCCAAGTGAATTTGATGTCATTGAAAAAAAGGTTTGAAAGACTCTGGTCGTAAGGATAGAGGGTCGTCGTTCAGATAAGAAAGAAGACAAGAGAAAAAGCTGGTCGCTTAGGGTGATAAGCGCAAGCATTCTCCAAAAGACAAGAAGAAAAAGAGCAAGAAACCTTTTTATAAGGAAGTAGCAAAGAAAGGAGCCAAGCATGGCAAAGGGCGAGGGAAAGGTCGTCGCGCAAAATAAAAAGGCGCACCACGACTATACAATCGTAGATACGCTAGAAGCAGGAATGGTCCTGACAGGAACTGAGATCAAGAGTGTTCGAGCAGCCCGCATCAATCTGAAAGATGGGTTTGCCCAGGTTAAGAATGGGGAAGTTTGGCTGAGTAATGTCCATATCGCTCCTTATGAAGAGGGCAATATCTGGAATCAGGAACCAGAACGTCGTCGTAAACTTCTCCTTCATAAAAAAAGCAAATCCAGAAATTGGAGCAAGAAACCAAAGGAACAGGTATGACTTTGGTTCCTCTTAAAGTTTATATCAAAGATGGCTATGCCAAGCTCCTTTTAGGACTTGCAAAAGGGAAACACGACTATGACAAACGTGAGTCTATCAAACGACGTGAGCAAGATCGTGATATTGCGCGTGTTATGAAAGCTGTTAACCACCGATAGAAAGAGTGAAGAATATGGAAAAACTAGTTGCCTACAAACGCATGCCTGTCTGGAATAAAGACACCATGCCAGAAGCTGTTCAAAGAAAACACAATACTAAGGTCGGAACCTGGGGCAAGATTACCGTATTAAAAGGAGCTCTTAAGTTTATTGAGTTGACTGAAGAGGGAGAAGTTATAGCTGAGCACTTTTTTGAAGCAGGTGCTGATAATCCTATGGCACAACCTCAAGCTTGGCACAGAGTAGAAGCTGCCACAGATGATGTGGAGTGGTACTTGGAATTTTATTGTAAACCAGAGGATTATTTCCCAAAGAAATACAATAGCAATCCAGTTCATTCGGAAGTCTTAGAAGCTATGGATACAGTAAAACCATGTAAGGCACTTGATCTAGGATGTGGTCAGGGTAGAAATGCACTCTTTCTAGCTCAACATGGATTTGATGTTACAGCAGTTGACCAAAATGAGCTATCCCTTGAAATCTTGCAAAGTATCGTGGAGCAAGAAGATTTAGAAATGCCTGTCGGTCTCTACGATATCAATTCAGCTAGCATTGGACAAACTTACGATTTTATCGTATCAACGGTTGTTCTCATGTTTTTTTACAAGCAGATCGTATTCCGGCTATTATCCAAAAACATGCAGGAACAAACCTCTATTGGGTGGGTTACAATTTGATTGTTTGTGCTATGGATACAGAGGATTATCCTTGCTCAGTCAACTTCCCATTCACTTTTAAAGAAGGGGAGTTGGCAAATTACTACAAGGACTGGGAATTAGTGAAGTACAATGAAAATCCTGGCCATCTCCACCGTCGTGATGAAAACGGAAATCGTATCCAACTACGCTTTTGCAACAATGTTAGCTAAAAAAAGTAAAAATAAATGAATAAAAAGGGATAGAGAGCAGTCGTTTTCTATTCCTTATTTGTTACCCTAATAAGAAAGGGAAATCTAAATTTATGCTATACTAGAAGTAGGAGAAGTCGATGAAATTAAACAGAATTGTGATAGTTTTAAAACGATTCTGATCGACCACTATTCTTTCAGACTCTTTTTGTCTAGGAGGTCTTAAGATGACTAGTCTTTTAATTGAACTGTACGACCGTCATACCATTGAAAAAAATGTCTACCAAGCTTTTGTCAGTGATTGTGATGAGATTTTATACCTTTCTACTAGAAAAATTGCTGAGGAAGATAAGCTATCCTTGAAGCATTTTCTAATGGAACAAGTTCCACACTTAAAACAAGTACATTTTCGACAATTTCACCTAGAAAAAATCTGCCAGGAATTAGACGTATTTATCAATGATTTTGAGACAGTGACCATCGATGTTTTTGGTGGAGATAATCTATTAGCAATAGTTCTATATCAGTATGGTTTGGAGAAAGGTATTCCCATTATTGCTATGGATGTTGAACAAGGAAAGCAGTATGCCTGGGGAAAGGGAATAAGATTTATGATAAAACAGTTAGAGATTCCTAGTTTATCCATTGAACAATTGATAGCTTTTACGTGGTGGCAAAAGTCCTTAAATCAAGAAGACCTCAGCATTCTAATAAGCAAGTGCTAGCTATTAAAAAAATTGGCCAAATATGCTATCGAAAAATCCTGAAAAATGGTATCAGATTACCCAATTCTTTGCACTGGCAAAAACAAACTGATTTTCATGCTGAAACAGCAAAAAGTTTTGGAGAGTAATGGAAAAAAATTTATTCTTATCCCCAGTAGCTTGATTCCTTTGTTCACAAAAAGCTAATTTATTGAAAGTAGAAGAGGAAACAACAGATACTGTCACTTATACATTCCCAACACCAGAAGCACATCTGTTATGTCGAACTAAAAGGGCATATTTTTAGAATTGTATATCTATTTACTAGCCCTCGAGTCGGAGTATTTTTGATGAATGTATGATTGGTACTGAAATTGACTGGAATGGGATTTTTCCTGAGGCTGACAATGTTCAAAATGAGATTGATGTTATTCTTCGTAAAAGGTCACTCTGTAGTTTTCATTTCTTGTAAAATGACTGATCTATCAGTTGAAGCTATCAACGAACTTGAAGTTTATGCCAATCATTTTGCAGGGTGACAATTGTTTGAAGATGATTGTTTGCTCAGGCAAGATTAACCCCTGTTTACAGTCATCGTTGTCAAGAATATGGTGTAATGGTGATAAAGCAGGATCAAATACAGAATCTTATTCCCATGTTACGGAAATATATTCGAAAAACATATGAAATAGTTGAAAATTAAATGTGAAAAAAAGGTTGAGTTGGTCAGCCTTTTTTTCTTCTTTTCTTTTCGAATGGATTAGAAAAGGAGAGTTTATGTTTTTAGCTAGAGATAAAAAGGTCATTTAATCAACGCGTTAGAGAATGAAGTAAAGAAACAAGCTTTATTATTGTCCAGCTTGCGGAACAAGTGTTCGCTTGAAAAAAAGGGAAAAAAATGTAAGAACCCATTTTGCGCATGAAAGTTTAAAAAAAGTTGTGATTTTTATCATGAGAATGAAGGGACCAGAACATTTGGAAAATAAGGTGGCACTTTTTAATTGGGCTAAGAAAGATGCTGAAGTAGAAATGGAATATCCCGATACCTGAACTGAAGCAAATCGCAGATATCTTTATCAATAAGAAAATAGCTCTAGAAAGTTCAGTGTAGTCCCTATTTCTTGTGAACTTTTAGGGAGAGAAGCAATGGTTATAGAAGTTTGGGAATTCAAGTTCTTTGGCTACTAGGGAGAAAAAGCTCTGGCTAAAAAGAGCGACTAACTCAAACTTCAAAGAGATTTTCTTTATTTTAGTAATAATATGGGATTTTATCTTTGGGAGTTAGATCATAAAAAAACAAGTTTTGAGGCTCAAGTACCTCCTTCACCAAGATTTGAAAGGGAAAACTCCATTATCAGCTCAAGGAATTTTCTTATGGCAAAGGAAATCTTCTAGAAATTTTACGTAGTCCATATCAGCAACAAAGCTCTTATTACTTTTTTTCAGTTGAACAGGACAAAGAAACATTTGTCGTTTCATTCAAAAAAACAACTCTACTATCAAAAATCCCTATTGGATGAAACAACAAGCTCAAGCTTACTTGAGAGGAGAAAACCTATTAAATTTGAAGACTCAGGACTGGTATCCCCAAGTAAGGCCGATAGAACATGGTCATTTTTTTGTCAGATAAGTCAAAAATCTATATGATTATTACCGCAACTTTCAGGCTTATTATGAACTGAATCCACAAAAATCAGCAACAAAAGCTCTATCCACCTGCCTTTTTATCAGCATTATTTCTCGAAAAAAATATGGTAAAAATAGAAAGGATGGAGGAAATTTATGGTATTACAACGAAATGAAATCAATGAAAAAGATACATGGGATCTATCAACGATCTTTGAAACAGACCAAAAATGGGAAGAAGAATTAGCCCTATTAACCGAGGATACAAAAGAAACAGCTAGCCTTGAGGGACATCTTTTTGGATAGCGCAGAAAGCCTTCTTAATATTACAGAGCGTTATCTGGATTTGAGTCGTCGTCTTGAAAAACTCTATGTCTATGCTCATATGAAAAACGACCAGGATACACGAGTTGCTAAATATCAAGAATACTATGCAAAAGCAATGACCCTTTATAGTCAACTCGACCAGGTATTCTCTTTCTATGAGCCAGAATTTATGGCAATTACTGAAGAGCAGTATCAAAACTTTTTAGCAGAAGAACCAAAACTCCAGCCTTATAAACACTTCTTTGATAAACTATTGCAAAATAAGGATCATGTCCTTTCACAACGTGAAGAAGAGTTGTTGGCGGGTGCTGGTGAAATCTTCGGTGCTGCTAGTGAAACCTTTGCTATTTTAGATAATGCAGATATCGTCTTTCCATTTGTTAAAGATGAAGATGGAAACGAGGTACAGTTGTCACACGGCGTTTATATGCGCTTGGTAGAATCTAAAAATCGTGAGGTTCGTCGTGGAGCTTATGAAGCCCTATACTCTACCTATGAGCAATACCAGCACACTTACGCTAAAACACTACAGACCAATGTCAAAGTGCAAAACTATCGCGCTAAGGTTCGTAACTATAAGAGTGCGCGTGAAGCAGCTCTTGCAGCCAATTTTGTACCTGAAAGTGTTTATGACAACTTAGTGTCTGCTGTTCGTAAGCATTTGCCGTTATTGCATCGTTATCTAAATCTACGTTCGAAGATTTTAGGTATTCCGGATCTTAAGATGTACGATGTTTATACTCCCTTATCTTCAGTAGAATACAGCTTTACTTATGAGGAAGCTTTGAAGAAAGCAGAAGAAGCTTTGGCAGTTTTAGGTGACGACTACTTGAGCCGTGTTAAACGTGCCTTCAGTGAGCGTTGGATTGATGTCTATGAAAACAAAGGCAAGCGTTCAGGTGCTTATTCAGGTGGATCATACGATACAAACGCCTTCATGCTTCTTAACTGGCAGGATAACCTCGATAATCTATTCACTCTTGTACATGAGACAGGTCACAGTATGCATTCTAGCTATACACGTGAAACTCAGCCTTATGTCTATGGAGATTACTCAATCTTCTTGGCCGAGATTGCTTCAACAACCAACGAAAACATTCTGACAGAAAAGTTATTGCAAGAAGTTCAAGATGATGCAACACGCTTTGCGATTCTCAACAACTTCTTGGATGGTTTCCGTGGAACAGTCTTCCGCCAAACTCAATTTGCTGAATTTGAACATGCGATTCACCAAGCTGATCAAAATGGTGAAGTCTTGACAAGTGAGTTCTTAAATAATCTCTATGCTGATTTAAACCAGGAATATTATGGCTTGAGTAAGGAAGACAATCCTCAAATTCAGTACGAGTGGGCTCGTATCCCTCATTTCTACTATAATTACTATGTATATCAATATTCAACAGGCTTTGCAGCAGCTTCGGCCTTGGCTGAAAAGATTGTTCACGGTAGTCAAGATGATCGTGACCGTTATATTGATTACCTCAAGGCTGGGAAGTCAGACTATCCTCTAAATATCATGCGAAAAGCTGGTGTTGATATGGAAAAAGAAGACTATCTCAACGATGCCTTTGCAGTCTTTGAACGTCGTTTGGATGAGTTTGAAGCCCTTGTTGAAAAATTAGGATTAGCATAAAATGGTTGAGTCATACAGTAAAAATGCCAACCACAACATGAGACGGCCTGTTGTTAAGGATGAGATTGTGGAATTTATGCGCCACAGACAAAAGCAGGTGACCGGTTCTTTAAAAGAACTAGAAAACTTTGCTCGTAAGGAGAATATTCCTATCATTCCTCATGAAACAGTCGCTTACTTCCGTTTCCTTATGGAAACTATTCAACCAAAAAATATTTTAGAGATTGGGACAGCGATTGGATTTTCAGCTCTTTTAATGGCAAATCATGCCCCAAACGCAAAAATAACAACCATTGATCGGAATCCTGAAATGATTGGTTTTGCCAAGGAGAATTTCGCCAAGTTTGATAATCGCCAACAAATCACTCTCTTGGAAGGCGATGCGGTAGATGTCTTGTCAACATTGACAGAGACCTATGATTTTGTTTTTATGGATTCTGCAAATCCAAATACATCGTATTTTTGCCAGAAATCCTAAAACACCTTGAGGTTGGTGGAGTAGTTGTCTTGGATGATATTTTCCAAGGTGGAGACATTGCTAAGGATATTATGGAAGTCCGACGCGGGCAACGAACCATTTATCGTGGTTTGCAAAGACTATTTGACGCAACTCTAAACAATCCAGGATTAACAGCTAGTCTAGTTCCTCTTGGAGATGGAATCTTGATGCTAAGAAAGAATCAAGCAGAAATAGAACTGCCTGATGTTGATTAATTTCAGATATTTTTAAGACAATTTAGTAAAATAGATAAGGTAAACATTTATCTAGTGTATAAAAAGGAGTAAACATGAAGAAAAAATTATTGGCTGGTGCCATCACTTTGTTATCAGTAGCTACATTGGCTGCTTGTTCAAATAGCTCTCAAGGAGCTGACCTCATCAGTATGAAGGGTGATGTCATCACTGAGCACCAATTTTATGAAGAAGTGAAAAACAACCCAACTGCTCAACAAATCTTGCTCAATATGACAATCCAAAAAGTTTTTGAAAAAAACAATATGGATCTGAAGTAAGTGACAAAGAAGTAGAAGATGCTGTAGCAGAAGAGCAAAAGAAAAGATATGGTGATAGCTATCAAATCGTTCTTTCTCGTGCTGGTATGACAGCAGAAAGTCGTAAAGCTCAAATTCGTACAAGTAAACTAGTTGAATATGCTGTTAAGAAAGCTGCAGAAGCTGAATTGACAGATGAGAACTACAAAAAAGCTTACGATGAGTACACACCAGAAGTAACTGCTCAAAGTGATTAAACTTGACAGTGAAGATAAGGCTAAAGAAGTACTTGCTAAAAGCACAAGAATCTGGAGCTGACTTTTGCACAATTGGCTAAAGGATAATTCAACTGACGAAAAAGACAAAAAGCAAATGGTGGAGAAATCACCTTTTGACTCTGCATCAACAGAATTGCCAGACGTTGTTAAAAAAGCAGCCTTTGCCCTTAATGTTGATGGAATCTCAGATGTGATCACAGCTCCAGGTACACAAGCTTATTCAAACAGTTTCTATATTGTGAAATTGATCAAGAAAACAGAAAAATCTTCTAACTGGGAAGATTATAAAGAAAAATTGAAGACAGTTATCCTGACTCAAAAACAAAATGATGCTACTTTTGTTCAAGGTGTAATTAGTAAAGAGTTGCAGGCAGCAAATATCAAGGTTAAAGATCAAGCCTTCCAAAATATCTTTACTCAGTACATTCAAAGTGATACAACAACTCAAACGACAACTACATCAGCAGCAACTGAAACAACAACTGCAACTGAAACGACAACAACATCTTCAAACTAAAGATGAAAACTCTATCTTTCTACTCTTGAAAGGTAGAGTTTTTTTGAATATAAGCCCAAAATATAAATAAATGTTTGTGAATTCTAAAAGCTTAAATTCTAGGCTTTAACGGATAAGAGTTTTTTTCTAGTCTAAAAAGTGGTATAATAGCATGTAAAACTAGAATTAATAGAAAATTAAAAATTTAGTAGATGGTGAAATATGAAAATTAGTAAAAGGCACCTGTTGAATTACTCTATTTTAGTGCCCTATATTCTCTTATCCGTTCTGGGATTGATAGTGGTATATTCGACAACGAGTGCATCCTTTGATTCAGGAGGGTAAGAGCGCCTTTCAATTAGTTCGAAATCAGGGCTTGTTTTGGATCGTTAGTTTGTTGCTTATTGCAGTAATCTATAAGCTGAAACTTGGTTTTCTTCGAAACGAACGTTTGTTATTTATCGTTATGTTTGCTGAGTTAGTGTTACTAGCTTTAGCACGTTTGATTGGGATTCCCATCAATGGTGCTTACGGTTGGATCAAAGTAGGACCTATTACTGTTCAGCCTGCGGAATACTTGAAAATTATCATCATTTGGTACTTGGCTCAACGTTTTTTTCAAAAACAACAAGAAGAAATTGCCGTTTATGATTTTCCAAGTATTGACTCAAAATCAATGGTTTCCTAGAGCATTTAACGATTGGCGCTTTGTACTTCTGGTCATGATTGGTAGTTTGGCTATTTTCCCTGACCTTGGAAATGCTACAATTCTCTTTTTGGTAGCATTGTTGATGTACTCAATTAGTGGGATAGCTCACCGATGGTTTGCAACTATTCTTGGAGTATTGACCAGTTTATCCTTTGTTTCTCTAACAACCATTAAGCTTATTGGTGTTGATAAGTTTTCTAAGATTCCAGTATTTGGATACGTAGCTAAACGATTCAGTGCTTTCTTTAATCCATTTGATGATGTCGCTGGTGCAGGACACCAGTTGGCAAATTCATACTATGCTATGGTAAATGGAGGATGGTTTGGGCTAGGATTAGGAAACTCTATCGAAAAACGAGGCTATCTACCTGAGGCACACACGGACTTCGTTTTCTCTATTGTGATTGAAGAGTTTGGATTTGTTGGTGCCAGTCTTATTTTAGCTCTATTATTCTTCCTAATTCTTCGTATTATTTTAGTGGGGGTACGAGCAAAAGATCCGTTCAACTCTATGGTAGCAATCGGTATTGGTGGAATGATTTTAATTCAGGTATTCGTTAATATCGGAGGGATTTCAGGATTGATCCCTTCAACTGGTGTAACCTTCCCATTCCTTTCACAAGGGGGGAATAGTCTCCTGGTTCTATCAGTAGCTATCGCCTTTGTGCTAAATATCGATGCTAGTGAAAAACGTGCAAAACTCTACCGCGAATATGAAGCACAGCTCTAAGAAAATGTGACAAGGAGAAGAATATGTCTCTTCAAAAACTAGAAAATAACAGAAACAAAACTGTAGTCCAAGAAGAAGTTCAAATCTTGACAGATTTACTTGAAGATATCACGAAAAATATGCTTCCTGCTGAGACTTTTGACAAGATTATGCAGTTGAAGAAGCTATCATCAAATCTAGACTATCAAGGACTAGATAAGGTAGTGAGAAGCCTTTCAAATGATGAAATGGTCTACATCTCTAGATATTTCTCTATTTTACCACTTTTGATTAACATCTCCGAAGACGTAGACTTAGCTTATGAGATTAACCATCTAAACAATATTGATCAAGATTATCTTGGTAAATTGTCAACAACTATTGAAATGGTTGCTGAAAGAAAATGCAGCTGAAATTCTTGAACATCTGAACGTGGTGCCGGTATTAACAGCCCATCCAACTCAGGTTCAACGTAAGAGTATGCTTGATTTGACTAATCATATCCATACTCTCTTGCGTAAATACCGTGACGTGAGAATGGGACTTATTAACAAAGAAAAATGGCACAATGATCTTCGTCGCTACATTGAGATTATCATGCAGACGGATATGATTCGTGAGAAGAAACTAAAAGTAACGAATGAAATCACAAACGTGATGGAATATTACAATAGTTCTTTCCTACAAGCTGTACCAAATCTAATGTTAGAGTATAAGCGTCTTGCAAAAGAGCAGGGAATTGACCTAAAACAAGCAAAACCTATCACCATGGGAATGTGGATTGGTGGAGACCGTGATGGCAATCCATTTGTAACTGCTGAGACACTCATGCGTTCTGCTACCATTCAAAGTGAAGTGATCTTAAACTATTACATCAGTAAGATTTCTAGTCTCTACCGTACTTTCTCTCTTTCTACTAATTTATCTAAGACAAGTAAGGTTGTTGAAGAAATGGCAGCTCAATCTAGTGATACATCTGTCTTCCGTGAAAAAGAACCTTATCGTCGGGCTTTTCACTTTATTCAATCAAAATTAATTCAAACTCTTTTAAATTTGAAGGAGTGGGCTCTTGTCGGCTCATCAGCAGATGAACGCCATCACATTGAACGACTCTTTGGAACTCAAGGACATCAACAAGGAGTGGTTACTGACTATATTAGTAACCGTCTCTCAGGAGCCATTCAAGAATTGGCTGAAGATCGTCCTCCTTACTACGAAACAATTGAAGAATTTAAACAAGACTTAGCTATCATTAAAGATTCATTGCTTGAAAATAAGGCAGAAGCCTTGCTTACTGGAGAGTTTGCCGAGCTTTTGGAGGCTGTTGAAGTCTTTGGTTTCTTCTTGGCATCTATCGATATGCGCCAAGACTCAAGTGTCCATGAAGCCTGTGTTGCTGAATTGTTAGCATCTGCTGGAATTAATGACCATTATAGCGATCTTTCAGAAGATGAGAAGTGCGAGTTGCTTTTACATGAACTACTAGAAGACCCTCGAATCTTGTCAGCTACTCATGCTGAAAAATCTGAACTTCTTGAAAAAGAATTAGCCATTTTCCAAACTGCACGTGAATTAAAAGATCGTTTGGGAGAAGACGTCATTCGTCAAACGATTATTTCTCATGCAACCAGCGTGTCTGATATGTTAGAATTGGCGATTATGCTGAAAGAAGTCGGTCTTGTGGATGCTGAAAAAGCACGTGTTCAAATCGTGCCTCTCTTTGAAACAATTGAGGACTTGGATCATTCTGAAGAGACTATGAGAAAGTATTTCTCTTTACCGCTTGCTAAGAAGTGGATTGCTTCAAAAGATAATTATCAAGAAATCATGCTAGGTTATTCTGATAGTAATAAGGATGGTGGTTATCTATCATCTTGTTGGACTCTATACAAAGCTCAGCAACAATTAACCGCTATCGGTGATGAATTTGGAGTCAAAGTAACCTTTTTCCACGGTCGTGGAGGGACTGTTGGTCGTGTGGTGGTGGCCCTACTTATGACGCCATAGCTTCTCAACCACTCAAATCAATCAAGGACCGTATTCGATTAACTGAACAAGGTGAAGTTATCGGAAATAAATACGGAAACAAGGATGCAGCCTACTATAACTTGGAAATGTTGGTATCAGCGGCTATCAACCGTATGATTACACAGAAAAAGAGCGATACTAATACATCAAATCGCTATGAGGCGATCATGGACCAAGTAGTCAGTCGTAGCTATGATATCTACCGTGAACTAGTATTTGGAAATGATTATTTCTACGATTATTTCTTTGAATCTAGTCCAATCAAGAATATCTCAAGCTTTAATATTGGTTCTCGTCCAGCAGCACGTAAAACAATCACTGAAATTGGTGGTCTACGTGCCATTCCTTGGGTATTCTCATGGTCACAAAGTCGTGTCATGTTCCCAGGTTGGTATGGTGTTGGTTCAAGCTTCAAGGAATTTATTGATCAAGATCCAAAAAATATTGAATACCTTCGTGACATGTATCAAAATTGGCCATTCTTCCAGTCGCTCCTATCAAACGTTGACATGGTTCTATCAAAATCAAATATGAATATTGCTTTTGAATATGCTAAACTTTGTGAAAGTGAAGAAGTGCAAGCAATCTACTATACTATTTTGGATGAATGGCAATTGACCAAGAACGTTATCTTAGCTATAGAAGGCTATGATGAACTTTTGGCAGAAAATACTTACTTGAAAGACAGTTTGAACTACCGCATGCCTTATTTCAATGTTCTTAACTATATTCAGTTGGAGTTGATTAAGCGTCAACGTCGCGGAGAGTTGTCCTCACATGAGGAAAGATTGATTCATACGACTATTAACGGAATTGCTACAGGATTACGTAATTCCGGTTAATACAAGCAATTTTTTCCAAAAACCGTAGGAATTTTCATAATTTTTTAAAATAATTCATGAAAATCCTTGACAAGTTTTAGTAAAATGATATAATTTAAGCATTCAGAAAGTAATCATTGAATTTTTTTAGCGAGTCTGTGGTTGGTGGAAACAGATAGAAGAAGATGATGAAATTGGGCTGGATGTTATTAGAATTTGAAATCATAAGAATTCGGTGAGCACACCTTATAGTGCAACTCGTGAAGCGAGTAAGAGCGATAGGAATAATTCCTATAATTGAGGTGGCACCGCGCATCGACGTCCTCACACAAGTTTTTTGTGTGAGGACTTTTTCTATGGGGAGGAAAAAATGATGGAAATCAAACGATGGCGACGCTTGGTAAAGTTATAATGAAAGTGATATGAACATTACTAAGTTTAAGTGAAATAAGGAGAAATAGATATGAATAAACGTTTAATTGGTATTATTGCAGCACTAGCACTTGTAGTTGGAGGAAGCTTGATCTACTCTAACTTAACGAAACAAGATACTAAAACCGAGACAGCTAACAAAACTGCTAAGGTTGGTGTTCTACAGTTCGTCAGTCACCCATCGCTCGACTTGATTTACCAAGGTATCCAAGATGGACTTGCTGAAGAAGGCTATAAAGGTGATCAAGTTAAAATCGACTTTATGAACTCAGAAGGTGACCAAAGTAAGGTTGCCACAATGAGTAAACAATTGGTGTCAAATGGAAATGATGTTGTTGTCGGAATTGCGACACCTGCAGCTCAGGGTCTAGCAAGTGCAACAAAAGACCTTCCTGTTATCATGGCAGCTATTACAGACCCAGTTGGAGCTAACCTTGTACAAAACTTGGAAAAACCAGGTGGGAACATCACTGGAGTTTCTGACCACAACCCTGCTGAACAACAGGTTGAATTGATCAAGACATTGACTCCTGATGTCAAGACGGTTGGAGCCCTTTACTCAAGTAGTGAAGATAACTCAAAATCACAAGTCGAAGAGTTCAAAGCTTACGCAGAAAAAGCTGGTTTGAAAGTAGAAACATTTGCAGTTCCATCAACGAACGAAATTGCTTCAACAGTTAACGTTATGACTGGCAAAGTTGATGCAATCTGGGTTCCAATCGACAACACAATCGCATCTGCGTTCTCAACTGTAGTATCAAGCAACCAAACAGCTAAAAAACCAATCTACCCAAGTGCGACTGCCATGGTAGAAGCAGGTGGTTTGGCATCAGTCGTTGTGGACCAACACGATCTTGGTGTGGCTACTGGTAAGATGATTGCCAAAGTCTTGAAGGGTGAAAAACCTGCAGATACACCAGTTAATGTCTTCTCAACTGGTAAATCAGTTATCAATAAAAAAGTGGCTCAAGAACTTGGAATCACTATACCTGAATCAGTTCTTAAAGAAGCTGGTCAAGTAATCGAATAAGAATGAAGGAGGAGTTGGAGACATCTCCTCCAATTTTTAAAAGAAGGAAATGAATGTAACATGATAGTATCGATTATTTCACAAGGATTTGTCTGGGCTATTCTAGGTTTTGGAATCTTTATGACCTTTCGAATCCTCAACTTTCCAGATATGACAACCGAGGGTTCCTTCCCGCTTGGAGGAGCGGTAGCAGTAACTCTAATTACACAAGGTGTCAATCCTTTTCTTGCTACCTTAGTAGCTGTTGGAGCAGGCTGTCTTGCAGGTTTAGCGACTGGTCTTCTTTACACGAAAGGAAAGATTCCAACACTCTTGTCTGGTATTTTGGTGATGACTTCTTGTCATTCTATCATGCTCATGATTATGGGACGGGCAAACCTTGGGCTCTTAGGAACTAAACAAATCCAGGACGTTCTTCCTTTCTCATCCGAGGTTAATCAATTATTTACAGGTTTGATTTTTGTGACTTTAGTTATCCTTCTTATGCTTTTCTTCCTAGATACTAAATTGGGACAAGCTTATATCGCAACAGGAGATAATCCAGATATGGCTCGTAGTTTTGGTATCAATACTGGACGTATGGAGTTGATGGGCTTGGTCTTGTCAAATGGTGTGATTGCACTTGCTGGCGCTCTTATCGCTCAACAAGAAGGCTATGCAGATGTTTCTCGTGGTATCGGGGTTATCGTAGTTGGACTTGCAAGCTTAATTATCGGTGAAGTACTCTTTAAGAGTCTTACATTAGCAGAACGCTTGGTTACTATTGTTGTTGGTTCTATTAGTTACCAATTCCTAGTATGGGGAGTCATTGCTCTTGGCTTTAATACTAGCTATCTCCGTCTATATAGTGCTCTTATCCTAGCAACTTGTCTAGTCATTCCAACCCTTAAGGATAAATACTTGAAAGGAGTCAAGTTAAGCAAATGACAGCGATTGTAGAATTAAAAAATGCCACAAAAATTGTTAAAAATGGCTTTGACGAGGAAAAATTATCCTAAACGATGTTTCTCTTGATATTTATGAACACGACTTCATCACAATCTTGGGTGGAAATGGTGCAGGAAAATCAACACTCTTTAATAGCATTGCAGGAACTTTGCCCTTGACTAGTGGGACTATCCGTATTATGGGTGAGGATGTGACTCATTTTAGCCCTGAAAAACGTGCCAAGTACCTTTCTCGTGTCTTTCAGGATCCTAAGATGGGAACTGCCCCTCGTATGACAGTTGCAGAAAATCTCTTGATTGCTAAGTTTCGTGGTGAAAAACGTGGACTTTTTCCGAGAAGACTCACAGCTTACAAGGAAGAATTTCAAGAAACCATTGAGAAAGTCGGAAATGGTCTAGAAAAACACTTGGATACACCGATTGAATTCTTGTCAGGTGGACAAAGACAGGCCTTGAGTCTCTTAATGGCAACCCTAAAACGTCCAGAACTCCTTTTATTAGATGAACACACAGCAGCTCTTGATCCTAAAACAAGTGTGGCCTTGATGGAATTGACAGATGACTTTGTCAGCAAGGACCATCTAACAGCATTAATGATTACCCACCATATGGAAGATGCTCTCAAGTATGGAAATCGTCTCATTGTTATGAAGGATGGACGAATCATCCAAGATTTAAACAAGGATGAAAAAGCCAAGATGAAGATTTCAGATTACTATCAACTGTTTGAATAAGATTTCTCATTTACAAAAAAACTTAGAGATAAAATTTTACCTCTAAGTTTTTGTTGAAGCAAATAGAGATTTTTTTTCATTTATATATTTTTTTCAATTTTAAGTAAATGTGTAATTTCCTAAAATTTTTACTTTCGAAAATGCCTATTTTCTATGAAATAGAAGCATGTAAAAGGTGTGAAATGGTTTACTTTTTTTCAGAAATAAAGTATACTATATAAAGTAAACTGTGATAAAATGGAGGTATTGTCTATGGTTGACAAGAGAGTCATCGAAGAAATCAAAAACAATACCAATATTGTCGAAATCATAGGAGAAGTGATTTCTTTACAAAAATCTGGACGGAACTTTTTGGGGCTCTGTCCTTTTCATGGTGAAAAAGACCCCTTCCTTTAACGTGGTCGAAGATAAGCAATTTTACCACTGTTTTTGGTTGTGGTCGTTCTGGAGACGTCTTTAAGTTTATAGAGGAGTATCAACAAGTAACTTTTGCGGATGCGGTAAGGATGTTGGGCGAACGACTCGGAATGCACCTTGAAGCTCCTGCACATAACCCTGTCCCACACACGTCACCCCATCAAAATCTCTACGATATGCATGACAAGGCTGCACGTTTTTATCATGCAATCCTCATGACGACTAAAATGGGTGAGGAGGCGAGAAACTATCTCTATAAACGTGGCTTGACTGATGATGTCATTAAACACTTTATGATTGGTCTAGCTCCAGCAGAACGCTCTTATCTTTATCAGCGTTTAGCAGACGATTATAGTGAGAAGGACTTGCTGGATTCAGGTCTATTTTATCTATCTGAGAGTAACCAATTTTTTGATACTTTCCATAACCGGATTATATTTCCACTCTCAAACGACCAAGGAAAGGTAATTGCTTTCTCTGGACGGATTTGGCAAGAGACAGATTCTCAAACTGCCAAGTATAAAAATAGTCGAGCGACGGCGATTTTTAACAAGAGTTACGAATTATATCATTTGGATAGGGTAAAAAAAGGGTCTGGAAAAGCTCCTGAAATGTATCTGATGGAAGGCTTTATGGATGTCATTGCTGCCTACCGTGCTGGTATTGAAAATGCAGTAGCTTCCATGGGAACGGCCTTGACTGCTGAACACGTCGAACATCTCAAACGCTTTACAAAAAAAGTGATTATCACTTATGACGGTGATAAGGCAGGACAAGCTGCAACTGCTAAAGCTTTGGACGAGCTTAAAGATCTACCTGTACAAGTAGTCCAGATTCCTGATGCAATGGATCCTGATGAGTATTTACAAAAGAATTCTCCAGAGGATTTGGCTTATCTTTTATCCAATACTCGAATAAGTCCGATTGAGTTTTATATCCATCATTACAAACCTAGTAATAGTGAAAATCTCCAAGCACAGATTGAGTTCATTGAGAAAATTGCACCTCTTATCGTCAAAGAACCTTCTATCACAGCCCAGAACACCTATATTCATTTGTTGACGGATCATTTACCATCTTTTGATTATCAACAAGTTGAGCACATCATCAACGAAAGTCGTGTCAGACAAAGACAAGAAAAAGTGAAGCAGGTTGTTAATCCGACACCAATTACTATGTCGGTTACTAAACAATTGACGGCAGTCATGAGAGCTGAAGCACATATTCTTTATCGTATGATGGAGCACCCCCTTGTGTTGAATGATTATCGTTTGAGAGATGATTTTGTATTTGAAACTCCAGAGTTTCAGACCTTGTATGGACTCTTGATTGATAATGGTTCGATTTCTTCCGAAGACTTGGCAAATCAGACTAGAGAGGTGGAAAATGCTTGGTACCAAGTGTTAGCCTTGGATCTACCTTCTGAGATGTCTCCAGAAGAACTAAAAGGAAGTGGAAGAGTCTCGTAATCGTGCTCTTCTAAATCAACAAAATTTACAAATTAAAAAAAGAAGGTTCAGGAAGCAAGTCATATCGGGGATACTGATACCGCTTTGGAAGAGCTTGAACGCTTAATTGCCCAAAAAAAGAAGAATGGAGTAAGAATGGCAAAAAAACAAAAAGAAGTAACCACTTTTTGATGTCCAAGTAGCAGAATTTATTCGTAATCATAAAAAAACTGGGTACAGCTACAGATGAAGAAATTAATAATGTCCTTGTAATTCCTTTTGCCTTGGACGTAGATGGTATTGAAAAATCTTTTGCAACGGATTCAAGATGCAGGTATTGCAATCACTGATAACGAAGGAAATCCGAGTGAACGTGTCTTAAGTACAGAGGAAGAACCAGAACTTAGCGATGAAGACTTAATTGGTTCAACATCTGCCAAAGTCAATGACCCTGTCCGCATGTACTTGAAGGAAATTGGTGTCGTACCTCTTCTTACTAACGAAGAAGAAAAAGAATTGGCTCTTGCTGTTGAAGCAGGAGATGTTGAAGCGAAACAACGTCTCAGCAGAGGCCAACCTTCGTTTGGTAGTCTCTATCGCGAAACGCTATGTTGGACGCGGTATGCAGTTCCTTGATTTGATCCAAGAAGGAAATATGGGATTGATGAAGGCAGTTGATAAGTTTGACTATTCGAAAGGATTCAAATTCTCAACTTATGCAACTTGGTGGATTCGTCAGGCTATTACGCGTGCCATTGCTGACCAAGCTCGTACCATCCGCATTCCAGTCCACATGGTAGAAACAATCAACAAGCTTGTTCGTGAGCAGCGTAACCTTCTTCAAGAATTGGGACAAGATCCTACTCCTGAGCAAATTGCTGAACGTATGGATATGACACCTGACAAGGTTCGTGAAATTTTAAAGATTGCGCAAGAACCAGTTTCACTTGAAACACCTATTGGTGAAGAGGACGATAGTCATCTTGGTGACTTTATTGAGGATGAAGTGATTGAAAATCCGGTTGACTACACAACTCGTATTGTCTTGCGTGAGCAGTTGGATGAAGTTCTTGACACCTTGACTGACCGTGAAGAAAATGTTCTTCGTCTACGTTTCGGTCTTGATGATGGTAAAATGCGTACTCTAGAAGATGTTGGTAAAGTCTTCAATGTCACTCGTGAGCGTATCCGTCAGATTGAGGCAAAAGCATTGAGAAAACTTCGCCAGCCTAGTCGTAGTAAACCACTTCGTGACTTTATCGAAGATTAAAATTGGAGGATTACACATGGCTTATACAGAAGAGCAAATTGAAACTATCAAAACGAAAATCTTATCTGCATTAGAAGAAGTTATCGACCCAGAATTAGGAATCGATATCGTCAACCTAGGTCTGATTTATGAGATTCGATTTGATGGTGATACCGGTGATACTGAGATTGATATGACCTTAACGACTATGGGTTGTCCATTAGTAGATCTCTTGACCGATCAAATTTATGATGCTATGACAGATGTACCAGAGGTTACTAACGTTGAAGTGAAATTAGTTTGGTATCCAGCTTGGACGGTTGAAAAAATGAGTCGCTATGCACGTATCGCTTTAGGTATTAAATAGAATGATATAAAAAAGAAATAGTATAAGTGTTAGGAAATTCCCTAGCTTTTATGCTATCTCTTTTTTAATTTGCTGATTTTCTTTCAATAAAATGATATAATGGATAGTATGGAAAAAGAGAAATTACGCATCAACATGCTAAGTTCGAGTGAAAAGGTAGCAGGACAAGGAGTTTCTGGAGCTTACCGTGAACTTGTGCAACTTTTGAAACGTGATGCGAAAGACCAACTAATTGTAACGGAGAATCTTCCTGTAGAAGCTGATGTTACTCATTTTCATACAATCGACCTTCCTTATTATCTGTCAACTTTTCAAAAGAAGCGTTCAGGTCGTAGGATTGGTTATGTTCACTTCTTACCTGATACCTTAGAGGGCAGTTTGAAAATTCCGTTCTTCTTAAAAGGGATTGTTAAGCGCTACGTATTTTCTTTTTATGACCGTATGGAACACTTGGTTGTGGTTAATCCTACTTTTATCGAAGATTTGGTTGCAGCTGGTATTCCTCGTGAAAAGGTGACCTATATCCCTAACTTTGTTAACAAAGAAAAATGGCACCCACTTTCTGCAGAAAGTAAGTCAACTTCGACAAGATATGGGGTTGAGTGAAAATCAATTTGTAGTCGTAGGAGCTGGGCAGGTTCAGAAGCGCAAGGGAATCGATGATTTCATCACTCTTGCTGAGGAACTACCGGACATCACCTTTATTTGGGCGGGAGGCTTTTCATTTGGTGGGATTACAGATGGTTATGAACGCTATAAAAAAATCATGGATAATCCTCCAGAGAATCTGATTTTCCCTGGAATTGTTGAGCCAGAACGGATGAAAGAACTCTATGCTTTGGCAGATCTGTTCTTACTTCCTAGCTATAATGAGCTCTTTCCGATGACTATTCTAGAAGCTGCGAGTTGTGAAGCTCCCATTATGCTTCGGGACTTAGATCTTTATAAGGTGATTCTAGAAGGCAATTACAGACCAACCACCGATGTGGAAGAGATGAAACAAGCTATTATGGAATATAGAGAGCATCCAGAAGCTTTGAAAGAGTTAAAAGAAAAGGCCAAGGCTATTTCAAGAGAATACTCAGAGGAGCATCTCCTTGAAATATGGCTAAAATTCTATCGGGAGCAAGCGGCTTTAGGAAAAAAATGAGGTAGTATATGCGAATTGGATTATTTACAGATACTTATTTCCCACAGGTTTCGGGTGTTGCAACCAGTATTCGAACTTTAAAAACAGAGCTTGAAAAGCAAGGGCATGCAGTCTTTATCTTCACGACAACCGATAAGGATGTCAATCGTTATGAAGACTGGCAGATTATTCGTATTCCTAGTGTTCCTTTCTTTGCCTTTAAAGACCGTCGTTTCGCTTACCGTGGATTTACGAAAGCTCTTGAGATTGCAAAACAATACAAACTCGATATTATTCATACCCAAACTGAGTTTTCTCTTGGTTTATTGGGAATTTGGATTGCTCGAGAACTGAAAATCCCAGTCATTCATACATATCATACCCAGTACGAGGATTATGTTCACTATATTGCTAAGGGGATGTTGATTCGTCCAAGTATGGTCAAATATCTTGTTCGAGGTTTTTTGCATGACGTTGATGGAGTTATTTGCCCGAGTGAAATTGTGCGCGATCTTTTATCTGATTATAAGGTAAAAGTTGAAAAGCGTGTCATTCCTACTGGGATTGAACTTGCCAAGTTTGAACGACCTGAGATTGGTCCTGAACACATTAGTGACTTACGGGATAAACTAGGGATCCAACAAGATGAAAAAATGCTTCTAAGTCTTTCTCGAGTCTCTTACGAGAAGAATATTCAAGCAGTTCTTAAAGCTTTACCAGATGTCCTAAAAGAGGAACCAAATGTTAAACTGGTTGTAGCTGGAGATGGACCTTATTTAGACAAACTTAAGGAACAAGCAGAAGATTTAAATTCAAGATTCTGTTATCTTTACAGGTATGATTCCGCCAAATGAGACGGCACTCTATTATAAGGCAGCCGATTTCTTCATATCGGCTTCTACAAGTGAGACTCAGGGATTGACTTATCTGGAAAGTTTAGCTAGTAAGACACCTGTTATTGCCCATGGTAATCCTTATTTGGATAATCTCATCAATGATAAAATGTTTGGCACTCTTTATTATGAGGAAAGAGACTTGGCAGGAGCTATTCTTGAGGCTTTACTTGCTACACCGTCAATGGATGAAAAAAACACTTGGTTGAAAAAAATTATATGAAATTTCTGCTGAGAATTTTGGTAGAAGAGTCCATGAATTTTATCTAGACGTCATTATTTCAAATAATTTTGCCAAAGAAACAGGGGCTGACGAACCTGTTACAAAACGTATTTTAAAGACAGTCTTCTATATTCCGCAACAGGCTGTTACTATGCCAGTTAAAGGTTCGAAGCGTATGCTTAAAGCATCTAGAAAACAATTAAGAAATTTAAGAAAATATTTAAATGATTAATCAAATCAAAGAAAGGAAATAAAAATATGCAAAAGAAATTTATGAGAAGTGGTAGAGATCAAAAAATCGGTGGTGTATGCGCTGGTTTAGCACATTATTTTGATATTGACCCTACAATCGTACGTGTTATTTGGGGAGTTTTGGCTTTCTGTTATGGTGCAGGACTTATTGCTTACTTGATCTTGTGGGCAATCGCTCCTGTATCTGATGAGTATTAATATTAGAGTAAAGGAGAAAACATGGCATTCGGTGATAATGGTAAACGTAAAAAAACATTCTTTGAAAAACTTACAATGTTTGTCGTATTAATCATGTTGTTTGTTACTTTAGCCGGTATTTTTGCGACTGCAATTGGTGTATTTAGTAGATTCTAAATTGCTAGTTGTAGGATTTATTTCAAATAGTTGGTGACTGGGATTTCCCAGCCCTTTTTAAAGTGAGAAAAGAATATGAGTATGTTTTTAGACACAGCCAAGATTAAAGTAAAGGCTGGTAATGGTGGCGATGGCATGGTTGCCTTTCGTCGTGAAAAATACGTCCCTAATGGTGGACCCTGGGGCGGTGATGGAGGACGTGGTGGTAACGTTGTTTTCGTTGTAGACGAAGGTTTACGTACCCTTATGGACTTCCGTTACAATCGTCATTTCAAAGCCCAATCAGGTGAAAAAGGGATGACAAAAGGAATGCATGGTAGAGGGGCAGAAGATTTAATTGTCCGTGTACCTCAAGGGACAACTGTGCGTGATGCGGAAACTGGAAAAGTTCTTACTGATTTGATAGAGAATGGACAAGAGTTCATCGTGGCTCATGGAGGTCGTGGTGGTCGAGGAAATATCCGTTTTGCAACACCTAAAAATCCTGCGCCAGAAATCTCAGAAAATGGAGAACCAGGTCAGGAACGTGAATTACAGTTAGAACTTAAAATTCTTGCGGATGTTGGCTTAGTTGGCTTCCCGTCTGTTGGTAAATCAACTCTACTTAGTGTCATCACTTCTGCGAAACCAAAAATTGGAGCTTACCATTTTACAACAATTGTTCCTAATCTTGGGATGGTTCGTACCCAGTCAGGGGATTCATTTGCAGTAGCAGACCTTCCTGGATTGATTGAAGGTGCTAGCCAAGGTGTTGGACTAGGGACTCAGTTCTTGCGCCATATCGAGCGTACTCGTGTTATCCTACATATTATTGACATGTCAGCTAGTGAAGGACGTGATCCTTACGAGGACTATCTAGCAATCAACAAGGAACTTGAATCTTACAATCTTCGTCTGATGGAGCGTCCACAGATTATTGTTGCCAATAAGATGGATATGCCTGAAAGTCAAGAAAATCTTGAAGAGTTCAAGAAAAAATTGGCTGCTAATTATGATGAATTTGAAGAATTACCGCCAATCTTCCCGATTTCAGGTTTGACTAAGCAAGGTCTTGCACCTCTATTAGACGCAACGGCTGAGCTACTTGATAAAACGCCAGAATTCCTTCTTTATGACGAATCAGAAATGGAAGAAGAAGCATATTATGGCTTTGATGAAGAAGAAAAACCATTTGAGATTGGTCGTGACGACGATGCAACTTGGGTACTGTCAGGTGAAAAACTCATGAAACTCTTTAATATGACGAATTTTGACCGTGATGAGTCTGTCATGAAGTTTGCGCGTCAGTTGCGTGGTATGGGAGTTGATGAAGCTCTTCGTGCTCGTGGTGCTAAGGACGGCGACCTTGTTCGTATTGGTAAATTTGAGTTTGAATTTGTAGACTAGGAGATAGCTATGGGTGATAAACCAATATCTTTCCGAGATGCTGACGGAAATTTTGTTTCTGCAGCAGATGTCTGGAATGAAAAGAAATTAGAAGAACTTTTTAATCGCCTCAATCCCAATCGTTCATTGAGACTTGCGAGAATGAAAAAACAAGCCGAAGAAAAAAAAATAAGAATAAAAAACCCGTGATAATAATATCACGGGTTTTCTGATTAACTTACTACTTTTGATAAGGAATTTCTAGACTTGATTGCGAAAGGTCCACAGTTAATTGATAGTCTGTATTGTCACGGATAGTAATCTCAAAGTCAGTAGTATAAAGAACGAGTCGGATTGTATCGTCTTTTTTTAGTTTGTAAATTGTTGGTTGGAGTTCAAATTGGAATTCCATCCATTCATCTGGCTTAACTACTTCAATTTTCAATAAATCATGACGGTTTTGGAGATTGAGGTAGCCTTTGGTAATAACTCGCTGTGCAGTTGGGCTAAATGGTAGTTCGCAAAGGTTTTCCAGCATGTGGTAACGACCGTTATCGATTGTACGAGCAGCCAAAACACCTGGATATGGTTGTAAGTATTTCTTTTGACCAAGTTCGAGAAGTTGAGCAGAAAGTAAGCCTTTGTTTGTACTTGACTTGAGACGAAGGTTCAGTTTAACACGCCCATTAAGATGAAGGTCTTCTGTCACTGGCAGGTCTATGGTAACCTGATTGACCTTACCTTGATAGAGTTCATTATTAAAGGTTTGGTAGGTTTTTCCAAAACGTTCGAAGTCAGAACTTTGGTAGTGATTTGAATGACAGCTTCTTCAGTACCTAAAGAGAAAGTTTTATGGTCAGTTTGATTTCCAAAATCTTCAAGTGACAACCAGGTTTGTGGACTGGTGTTGTCTTGCCAAACGACTCTTGGAAGTTGGAAGTCAGTGTTTTGACCCAATAATTTCTGCGTCAAAAGGGCATTCATAGATTCACGAAAATCAATTGACTGCCAGTTGTTCATATAAACATGGGCTCCGTTATGATAAAAGAGGTGTTTATTAATATGACCTGGAAGAGCATTGAACATTTGATAGACGTGAAGTGGTTTTACATTCCAGTCTTGTGAACCGTGGGTAAAGACAACTTCAGCCTTAACCTTTTGGGCATTGAGTAGGTAATTTCTGTCATGCCAAAATTGGTTATAATCTCCAGTTTTACGGTCAAGATTTTTCTTGAGTTTTTCAATGGAAGTTTTATGAGCCTCGTTTCCACGAATAAAGTCACCAGCTAAGAGATTACGAGAATAAGTTAATTCATCTAATGAATCGAAGTCCTCTCCAGGATAGCCGCCTGGGCTTGTCACAAGACCATTTTCACGGTAATAGTTGTACCATGATGAGATACCTGCTTCGGCAATAATGACTTCTAGCCATCAACTCCTGTAGTGGCAAGGCCGTTAGACATTGTTCCTAGGTAGGATAGACCAGTAGTTGCTACTTTGCCATTTGACCAGTCAGCCTTGACCTGACGTTTACGACTGTGGTCTGTGAAGGCACGACAACGACCATTTAGCCAATCGATAACATTCTTATAAGCTTCAACTTGACGGTAATCTCCGTTGGTCATTAAACCTTGTGAATCTTTGGTACCAAGACCTGATACGTAGATATTGGCAAATCCTCTTGGAAGGAAGTAGTCGTTAAGTGTGTAGCTACTATTGATATGAGTGAGTTTTTCTTCAGCTTCAGAAACGAGTTCAGCATCCCCAACGGGTTCAACCAAGTCCAGGGTTGGATTTTCTAACGTAATTTCATGTGGTTCCTTGACTTCTAGTTCGGCTTCCATCTTATAGAGAGCCTTATCACTTGCCTTGTCATTAGTTCCTTGATGGTATGGACTTGCTGTCATGACAGCTGGAATCTTTCCATTGTATGCTGGACGAATGATATTTACCTTGATGAGGTCAGGTAGACCATCTTTATCAGAATCAACACGAGTCTCTACATAAACTACTTCACGAATGACATTGTTAGTTGAGAAAGTCGCTAAACTCTTGCCATTGAAGTAGTGATAGTTATTGTCCTCAGGAATAAGACCATCACTAACTAACTGATCGATAAGGGTGTTCCCTTTTTTAGTGCGTGTATTTAAAAGCTGGTAGAAATTGTCGATTAAATCTCCGTAAACGATCGGAAACGCTGTTTCTTTATGAAAAGCCAAACCATCTTCAAAGTCTACTAAGTAACTGAATCCAAGTAGTTGAAAGGCAACAGTATAGAAAATTTCTGCTGTCAATTCACGGTCCGAATTGAAGAAAGTGAGTAAATCTGTTTCTTTATCAACTGCTAAAGTAGTGAGGGGATAATCCGTATTTTTATAATTGAAAAAAAAAGTTCTAACAAAAGCTTCAAACTGCTCTTTATGTGAAGCTGAAAGATCAAACTTAAATCCAAGCTCAGATAATTCTAGTAAAGCTTGTTGGTTTGTAACGGGATAATAACTAAATTGATTAAAACGCATGGATATCTCCTTTTAAAGAATCATTCAAGAGTCATTATATCAAAAAATCATAGAAAATAACAGAAAGAGTAGAGTATGCCTGATAGTCAGGCATGATAAGAGAGTAGATACCAAAACATGGACAATTTTCATTTTTTGAGTATCATGTAAGGATATGCTATACTAGATATATGTTAGATTTGGAGAAATATGGCGTGTCCATGTGGCAAGAGGAGAAAATTCTCTCTTTCCGTCGAAAACTTTTAGCCTGGTATGATGAAAATAAGCGGGACCTACCTTGGAGAAGAAGTAAAAATCCATACCATATCTGGGTATCTGAAATCATGTTACAGCAGACCAGAGTTGATACAGTTATTCCCTATTATGAACGTTTTTTAGAAAGCTTTCCGACTGTAGAGACTTTAGCAAATGCACCCGAAGAACGCTTATTAAAGGTATGGGAAGGTCTTGGATATTATTCCCGTGTTCGCAATATGCAAACTGCTGCTCAGCAGATTATGAATGAATTTAATGGAGAATTTCCTTCAACTTACGAAGGTATTTCAAGCTTAAAAGGGATAGGTCCCTATACAGCCGGAGCTATTTCAAGTATTGCCTTTAATCTACCACAACCAGCAGTTGATGGGAATGTCATGCGTGTTTTGGCTCGTTTATTTGAAGTCAATCACGACATTGGTAGTCCAAGTAATCGCAAGATATTTCAAGCTATGATGGAAATTTTGATTGATCCAGAACGTCCAGGTGATTTCAATCAAGCCTTGATGGATTTGGGTTCAGATATTGAGGCACCCATTAATCCGAGGCCAGAAGATAGTCCAGTTAAAGATTTTAGTGCTTCCTATCAAAATGGAACAATGGATCGCTATCCCATTAAAGCGCCAAAGAAAAAGCCAGTTCCCGTCTATCTTAATGCTTTAGTTGTTCAAAATGCTAAAGGACAGTTTTTACTAGAAAAGAATGAAAGTGAAAAGTTACTAGCTGGATTTTGGCATTTTCCCTTGATTGAGGTAGATGAATTTTCAAAAAATGAAGAACTAAATCTCTTTAATCAGGTAGCTGAATCATCTATTCAACTTGGGCCATCACCGCAAGAAAGTTTTGAGCAGGATTATGATTTAGAAGTTGAGTGGCAGGATAGTCATTTCGAAGAAGTGAAACATATCTTTAGTCATCGAAAGTGGCATGTACGAATCCTATCCGGGCAAGTAGTAGATAGCAAAGAATATTGTGATAAAGAGGTAGTTTGGTTAACTCCTGAAGAGTTTGACCTCTATCCACTAGCAAAACCTCAACAAAAAAATTTGGCAAGCATATTTAAAAAGATAGGATAATACCAGTCTTTCGTGTCTTCTTTGCATTTTTTTGGTATAATTGATATAAGGAAAAAGGTGACTATATGAAAAAAATATTGATTGTAGATGATGAAAAACCAATCTCAGATATTATTAAGTTTAATATGACCAAGGAAGGTTATGAGGTTGTTACAGCCTTTAATGGACGCGAAGCCATCGAATTGTTTGAAGCTGAGAAACCAGATATTATTATCTTAGATTTGATGCTTCCAGAAATTGATGGTCTTGAAGTTGCTAAAACAATTCGCAAGACAAGTAGTGTTCCAATTATCATGCTTTCAGCAAAAGATAGTGAGTTTGACAAGGTTATTGGTCTTGAACTTGGTGCGGATGATTATGTGACCAAGCCATTTTCAAACCGTGAGCTACAAGCGCGTGTCAAGGCTTTGCTTCGTCGTACGGAGTTAGTAGCAGTAGATAACCAAGAGGAAGATACTAAATTGCAAAGTCTTCAAATTAGGGATTTAGAGATTCTTCCAGATGCTTATGTAGCCAAAAAATATGGAGAAGAATTGGACTTAACTCACAGAGAGTTTGAGCTATTGCATCACTTAGCTTCTCATCTTGGTCAAGTTATTACCCGTGAACATCTCCTTGAGACTGTTTGGGGTTATGATTATTTTGGTGATGTTCGTACTGTCGATGTTACCATTAGACGTCTACGTGAGAAGATTGAAGACACACCTAGTAGACCCGAATATATCTTAACTCGTCGTGGTGTGGGTTATTATATGAGAAATAATGATTGATATAATTAAACAAACAATTTTAACCAGAGATTTCGTCTTTGTACTCATATTAATTGGTTTTATTATGCTTGTTAGCTTTCTCTTGCTTGAAGGCCGAAGAGATAATATTCGACTCAAACAGTTAAATCAAAAGATTAAAGATTTAATTGCTGGTGATTATTCTCAGGTATTAGATATGCAGGGGAATACTGAAATAACCAATATTACCAATAATCTAAATGATTTGTCTGAAGTTATTCGTCTAACTCAGGAAAACCTTGAGCAGGAAAGTAAAAGATTGCATAGTATCCTATCATACATGACTGATGGGGTACTTGCAACCAATCGTCGTGGTCAAATCACTATGATTAACGATATGGCTAAAAGACAACTTGGAGTTGAAAGTGATGACGCGCTCAATCAGAACATTTTAGAGTTGCTCAAGATTGAAGATGAGTACGAGCTTAGAGACTTAATTACGCAAAGTCCTGAAATGATGATTTATTCCCAAAATGTAAATGGGGAGTATATTAGTTTGCGTGTGCGTTTTGCCTTGATTCGTAGAGAGTCTGGCTTTATCTCTGGTTTGGTAGCAGTTCTACATGATACGACTGAACAAGAGAAGGAAGAACGCGAGAGAAGACTATTCGTTTCAAACGTTAGTCATGAATTGCGAACTCCATTGACCAGTGTCAAATCTTACCTAGAGGCCTTGGATGAAGGTGCATTATATGAACCTGTTGCTCCTGATTTTATCAAAGTATCTCTAAATGAGACCAACCGTATGATGCGAATGGTAACGGACCTCTTGCATCTTTCGCGTATTGATAATGCAACTAGCCATTTAGATGTTGAATTGATTAACTTTACAGCTTTCATTACGTTTATCCTAAACCGTTTCGATAAGATGCGATCTCAGGATCAAGAAAAGAAATACGAGTTGGTTCGAGATTATCCGATTACATCGGTCTGGATTGAAATTGATACAGACAAGATGACTCAGGTAATCGATAATATTCTTAACAATGCCATCAAGTATTCGCCTGATGGTGGGAAAATTACGGTTAGCATGAAAACCACTGATGACCAGATGATTTTATCTATTTCGGACCAAGGACTTGGGATTCCTAAAGAAGATTTACCGAAGATTTTTGACCGTTTCTACAGGGTTGATAAGGCTAGAAGTCGTGCCCAAGGTGGGACTGGTTTAGGTCTTGCGATAGCAAAAGAAATCATCAAGCAACACAATGGATTTATCTGGGCCAAGAGTGAATACGGCAAGGGTTCAACATTTACCATTGTTCTTCCTTATGATAATGATGCTGTAAAAGAAGAAGTGTGGGAGGATGAAGTAGAAGACTAGAATGAGTGAAACAGGCTTTAAATATAGTATTTTAGCATCGGGTTCTAGTGGAAATTCCTTCTATCTAGAAACCCCTAAGAAAAAGATTTTAGTAGACGCAGGATTATCTGGTAAAAAAATTACAAGCTTATTGGGTGAAATCAATCGTAAACCAGAAGATTTGGATGCTATTTTGATTACGCATGAGCATGCTGACCATATACATGGTGTCGGAGTTTTAGCCCGTAAGTATGGCATGGATCTTTACGCCAATGAAAAAACCTGGCAAGCTATGGAAAATAGTAAGTATCTAGGTAAAGTTGACTCTTCACAAAAGCATATCTTTGAAATGGGGAAAACTAAACATTTGGAGATATCGACATTGAGAGTTTTGGAGTTAGCCATGATGCAGTTGCTCCCCAATTCTACCGTTTTATGAAAGATGACAAGAGCTTTGTTATGCTGACAGATACAGGTTATGTTAGTGACCGTATGGCTGGCATTATCGAGAATGCAGATGGCTACCTGATCGAGTCAAATCATGATGTTGAAATCCTGCGAGCTGGATCTTATGCTTGGCGACTCAAACAACGCATCCTGTCTGACCTTGGTCACCTCTCAAATGAAGATGGAGCAGATGCCATGATTCGCACACTAGGTAATCGTACCAAGAAGATTTACCTAGGACATCTATCTAAAGAGAATAATATCAAGGAGCTAGCCCACATGACCATGGTCAATCAGCTAGCTCAAGCAGATCTAGGAGTAGGGGTGGATTTTCAAGTTCACGATACGTCTCCTGACACTGCAACTCCACTAACAGACATATAAAAAAGAAGGCAGACGCCTTCTTTTTGATATATTTTTACAATCCAGCGAAATCTTTTATTTCTTGAGCTGACATTGAAGAATCACAACGGACCTTAATCTCTCCATTTTCAACATGAACAAAACCTGGTACAGTTGGGATTTCGTAACGTGAACGGAAATCTTGTAAAGCTTCAAGTTGACTTGGTTCTTCACTATTGATGAAATAGATGTGTGCTTTGGTTTCAGCTACCACACCAGCCAATGTGCCAGCAAATTTACGGCAGTAAGGGCAAGTTTTGCGGCCGATAAAGAATGTAGCAGTTTCTTTTTTATCAAGAGCTTCTTGCGCACGCGCAACAGTTGTCACTTCAAGATCTTTAATGTTTTCTAAAAATTGTTCCATGAGTTTTCCTCGCTTTCTTTTAAATCTAGTATGCCATAAAGTTTTTAAAAATGCTTAGATTTGATACGAAAAAAGATGAGATTGGTTGATCTCATCTTTTAATTGTTTATTTTACAAAGGCATTGATTTCAGCTTCGATATTAGCAATCTTAGCTTGTGAATCTTCGTTGCTTTCTCCAACAACAGCAATGTAGAACTTGATTTGGTTCTGTACCTGAAGGGCGAACCGCAATCCATGAACCATCAGCAAGTGTGTATTTTAAGACATCACTTGGAGGAGTAGTCAAGTCTGTTACAGTACCATCAGCGGCAGTGGATGTTTGTGCTTTGAAGTCTTCTACGACTGTGATTTCTGTTGCGTTCCACTCTTTTGGAGCATTGTTGCGGAATTTAGCCATAATCGCTTTAATTTGCTCAGCACCGTCAACACCAGAAAGAGTAACAGAGATTGTCTTTTCTGCGTAGTAGCCGTATTCTTTGTAGATTTCTTCGATACCGTCAGCAAGTGTCAAACCGCGTGAACGGTAGTAAGCTGCAAGTTCAGCAACTACAAGGACTGCTTGGATGGCATCTTTATCACGTACGAATGGCTTAATCAAGTAACCGAAGCTTTCTTCAAATCCCATCATGTAAGTATGATTGTGTTTTTCTTCGAATTCTTGAATTTTTTCAGCGATAAATTTGAAACCAGTCAAGACGTTGAACATAGTTGCGTCGTAGCTTTCAGCAATCTTCGTTACCAAGTCAGTTGATACGATAGATTTACATAGGGCTGCATTTTCAGGAAGAGTTCCAGCGTTTTTGTGAGCTTCCAAGATGTATTTAGCCATGATGGCACCGATTTGGTTCCCTGAAAGGTTAAGGTAGCTACCATCTTTTTGAAGGACTTCAACACCAACACGGTCAGCGTCTGGGTCAGTTGCGACAAGCACATCAGCCCCTACTTGGCGACCAAGCTCTTCAGCAAGAGCAAAGGCTGCTTGACTTTCTGGGTTTGGTGATTTAACAGTAGAGAAGTCTGGATCTGGAGTTGCTTGAGCTTCAACGACTTGAACAGAATCAAAACCTGCTTGAGCAAGAGCACGACGAGCCAACATTTCACCAGTACCATGAAGTGGGGTGTAGACAATCTTCATGTCTTTACCGAATTCTTCAATCAAGGCTGGGTTGATGTTTACGTCCTTCACTTCTTTGAGGTATTCAACATCGACAGCTTCGCCGATAACTTCAATCAAGCCAGAAGCTTTTTCAGCTTCTACATCAGCGACTTCTACAGCGAAGGATTGTCGATAGCACGGATGTAAGTTGTTAAAGCATCTGCATCGTGTGGAGGCATTTGCCCGCCGTCTTCACCGTAAACCTTGTATCCATTAAATGGAGCTGGGTTGTGGCTAGCAGTAATCATGATACCCGCGAAGCAGTTGAGGTGACGAACAGCAAATGAAAGTTCTGGAGTTGGACGGAGACTTTCAAAAACATACGATTTAATACCGTGTTTTGCAAGAACTGCAGCAGATTCAAAGGCAAATTCTGGAGAGAAGTGACGGCTATCATAAGCGATGGCTACACCACGTTCTTTTTCGTTTCCACCTTTTGATTCGATCAAACGAGCCAAACCTTCAGTTGCTTGGCGAACAACGTAGATATTAATGCGGTTTGTACCAGCACCAATCAAACCACGCATACCAGCAGTACCGAATTCAAGGTTTGTGTAAAAGGCATCTTCCTTTGTTTTTTCATCCATGCTTTCCAAATCACGACGAAGGTAATCTGGTAGATCAGCAAAATCAGCCCATTTTTGGAAGTTTTCTTGATAAGTCATTGAAATTCTCCTTATTTGTTATTAGTATTAACCGTTTACATTATAGCATTTTTTAAAGTTTTAGTAAAACGTTAGCATGACCTATATATATGAATTTTAAAAAAATTTAATCAAACAAATGTAATAGATGAAAATTCTCCTTATTATAACAATTTACAATATTTTTTTAAAGCGATTTCCTGTTTCTAGTTTGAAATTTTTTTAAGTGTATGGTACAATAAAATAAATAATAAAAAGGAGTTTTCTATTATGAAAAAAAGTTCTTAAGCACTCAGCTTTAGTTTTAACTGCTTTAGCATTGGTAGCTTGTGGAAATAGTAAAAAAGCAAGTGACAATGGTACTGCATCTAATTCAAACTTTGAAGTTTCTGTTAAAGACGGTATGTATGTTCTTCCTAAAGATGAAGATTCAAATTCACACTACCTTGCTCTTCAAGTAGAAATCAAAAAAATAATCGTGATAAACAGTTTAGTTTTACTAGCCATGATATCACGCTTTATAACGAAAAAGACGAAAAAGTTGAACCTATTCAAATTTATGAGTCAGACAGTAAAACTAAATTTATGTCATACGGAGATAGCCTCTCTAAAGGCAAGAGTGTTGCTGGTTATGTAGTTTATGAAGTAGATAAAGATGCAAAATATGAACTTCACTTTGCCCCAACCTTTTACGATGATGTAAAAGAAAATCAAAAAGGTAAAAATGACGTAGCTATCAAGGTTGACCCAAGCCAATACGAAGACACTATTGATGAAGCCAAAGAAGCTATGAAAAAATATGTTGATGCTGTTTACCTAGATGGTGAAAACACTGGTGGTGCATCAAACGTTAGCTTTACTGATGATAAAACTCAAATCGTCGCACTTGAAGATAAAAAAATCAGACAACAAGAAATCAGACGATAAGAAATCTGAAGAAAAGAAAGATGATAAAAAAGTCTGAAGACAAAAAATCAGATGACAAAAAATCTTCAATCGATTCTGATGTGATCACAAATGACGTGAAGGCTGATAGAGAAGAATTTATCAAGAAATTCATCGAGTCATTCGGTAAAGGATTCTACAACTATAAACCTTCTGATTCTGAACTTCGTACATTTGCAGAAGCATATATCAAAGCAAATGCAAAACGAGCAAAAGTTGATTACAAAGTAAAAACTTATTTACCAGACTATGCAGTTGTCTATGTAAGACCAGAAACAATCGACTTGGATAACTTAAATGTTTATGAATTGAGCCGTAAATTCTACGACGAAAACAAAGGTAAATACAGCAGCTACTCAGAAGCTATGAAAGCTGGTGAGAAGTACATTTTAGAAAATGCACCAAGTCAATTTGATTCAACTCCTCTTGATACTAGCGATAATATGCAAAAAGAAGGTTACGAAATCAAGATGACCAAGAAAGACGGTAAATGGACAATCGACACATCTTCTAAGAACTATAACTTAAAAGATATGGCACGTACATTCCGTGGTGGCATCGGTTATTAATATCTAAAAGTTCGAGTTTAAATCTCGAACTTTTTATATTTGAATTGTTAAAAAAATAGAAAAAGATAGTAAAAATAGTTACATGATTATTTTACAAGCTAATAAAATCGAACGTTCTTTTGCAGGCGATGTTCTATTTGAAAATATTAATCTACAAGTAGATGAAAGAGACCGTATTGCTCTCGTTGGGAAAAATGGAGCGGGTAAGTCGACGCTATTAAAGATATTAGTCGGGGAAGAAGAGCCAACTTCTGGTGAGATTAATAAGAAAAAAGACATTTCCCTTTCTTACTTAGCACAGGATAGTCGATTTGAATCCCAAAATACTATCTTTGACGAGATGCTTCATGTCTTTGACGACTTACGTACTACTGAAAGACAACTTCGCCAAATGGAGCTAGAGATGGGGGAAAAGACAGGTGCAGAACTCGATAAGCTCATGTCAGACTACGATCGTCTATCTGAAGAATTTCGACAGGCTGGAGGATTTACCTATGAAGCTGATATTCGAGCCATTTTAAATGGTTTTAAGTTTGATGAGTCTATGTGGCAGATGAAAATTGCCGAGCTTTCTGGAGGTCAAAATACAAGATTAGCCCTAGCAAAAATGCTCCTTGAAAAGCCAAATCTCTTAGTTTTGGATGAGCCAACCAACCACCTGGATATTGAAACCATTGCCTGGTTAGAAAACTACCTGGTAAACTATAGCGGTGCACTCATTATCGTCAGTCACGACCGTTATTTCCTCGATAAGGTAGCAACCATAACGCTCGACTTAACCAAACATTCTTTAGATAGATACGTAGGGAACTACTCAAGCTTTGTGGAGCAGAAAGAGCAGAAGTTACTGACTGAAGCTAAGAACTACGAAAAGCAACAGAAGGAAATTGCTGCTTTAGAAGACTTTGTTAACCGAAATCTCGTTCGAGCATCGACAACCAAGCGTGCACAATCTCGACGTAAACAACTAGAAAAGATGGAGCGTTTAGATAAGCCTGAAGCTGGGAACAGATCAGCCAATATGACCTTTCACTCTGCTAAAACATCTGGTAATATTGTGCTGACAGTTGAGAATGCTGCTATTGGATATGATGGAGAAATATTATCAGAGCCTATCAACCTCGACCTTCGTAAGATGAATGCCGTAGTAGTTGTAGGTCCGAATGGGATTGGAAAGACAACCTTTATCAAGTCTATTGTTGATCAGATTCCTTTTATAAAGGGTGAGAAGCGTTTCGGTGCAAATGTTGAAGTTGGCTACTATGACCAAACTCAAAGTAAGTTGACATTAAGCAATACAGTTTTAGATGAACTTTGGAATGATTTTAGATTGACGCCAGAAGTGGAAATCCGAAATCGTTTAGGCGCCTTCCTTTTTTCAGGTGATGATGTTAAGAAATCAGTTGGCATGCTTTCAGGTGGAGAAAAAGCTCGCTTGTTACTGGCTAAACTATCAATGGAAAATAATAACTTCTTGATTCTTGACGAGCCGACCAACCATTTGGATATTGATAGTAAGGAAGTTCTGGAAAATGCACTGATTGACTTTGATGGGACTCTTCTATTTGTCAGCCATGACCGTTATTTTATCAATCGTGTCGCTACACATGTTCTGGAATTGTCCGAAAATGGTTCGACCGTCTATTTGGGTGATTATGACTATTATGTTGAGAAAAAAAGCAGAGTTGGCGAGAAGTCAAGAGGAAGAAGCGACAGCTGTTAGCCAAGAAAAAAGAGGTTTCTCCAGTTAATGACTACCAAGCTCAAAAAGGAAAGTCAAAAAAAGAACTTCGTAAGTTGATGAGACAAATTGAAAGTCTTGAGGCAGAAATCGAAGAATTAGAAAAATCAAGCCCAAGCCATTTCTGAACAAATGCACACTACCAATGATGCGGATGAACTCATGCAATTGCAAGCAGAACTAGATAAGATTAGTCAGCGCCAGGAAGAAGCTATGCTTGAGTGGGAAGAATTGTCGGAAAAAGTTTAATAACAAAAAAAGCAACGGCACCGTTGCTTTTTCGTTTATATCTATCCACCCTGAGGGAATCGAACCCCCATCTCAAGAACCGGAATCTTACGTGATATCCATTACACTAAGGGTGGAAACTCTCATCATTATATCAAAAAAATAGGAGTTTTACTCAAGACTAAAACCAATATAAAAGAGGAAGAAAAAAAGGATTTAGACAATATCTAAATCCTTTTTACATTTTTATTTTTTCAAGAAGTGCTTTGATTTCTTGAAGAACTTCCAATTCAGTTGGAGTCGCTGGACCTTCTTCAACAACTTCCTCTTTCTTACGAAGGTTTTGAGCTTTTTTTCAATAGCTTTAATCATGAAGAAGAGAACAGTACCAATTACAACGAAGTTGATAACAGCGCTCAAGAATTTACCATATGTAACACCATTCCATGCAAGCTCAGCAATGTTTTTTTACATTCGCGCCTTCAAGGCTGGGTTCAATAAAAGTGGAGTGATGATATCATTAACAAATGAATTGATGATAGCACCAAAAAGCAGTGGCGATGATCACACCGACAGCAAGGTCAACGACGTTGCCACGGAGCAAAAAAATCTTTAAGATCCTTTAACATAATCTTTTTCCTTTCGAAATTTTTTTCAGTCTAAATTATATCGTAAATTTATATTAAATGCAAGAAAAAGTGCTTATTTATTTTTTTAAAAACAAAAAAAGCTTACTAAAAAAACGTAGTTGAGAACCACCATCGTAACCTGCGCAATGAAGATTTCAACTGTATTAATTGTATTAATATCATTTCCAACAAAGTAACCAATAATTTGTGGGAAGCTAGTCACAAAAATAAAAGTTAGTAGAAGATCTAATAAAAAAATGTTATTAGTCTTGCAGAGGTAAATTTTATTAACCGGTTAAACCAGTTTTTTTCTTTCTTGCTTAAATACAAATGTGTCATTTGTAAAAAAACGCAAATAGGATTCCAGCAATATTTCCCAAGGCAGTCGCAACTAACTCTTGGTGAGTAAGATAAAAGATGACGATGCGGACAAATATTGATACTACGGTAGTCGCAACTCCGAAAAAAATAGATAGGATAAAAATCTCGTTATCAAAGAATTTTTTTAATATATGTTTTCATAAGATTAGTATAGCATAAAAGCTGAAAAAAATGTGCTATACTTGTAAAGTTGTCTTGCTCAACCCTTGGTGCTTAGCTTCTTTCACCAAGCATATTAGACGCGGGATAGTCGCTAAAGGAGAAAACATGAAAAAACTTACTGTCCGTGATTTGGCTGACATTGCCATTGTCGCAGCAGTATTAAAAGAGCTATGACTGACTGTTAGTGATTTATATCGAGGATCAACTCTTGTCTTACTAAGCTTAGGAGTTTGGTTGTTCAGTAAATATAGTAAAGACTATCTTTTTAATGGATTGATTCGTAAAGATCATTTCTTCTTTTCAATTCTATTTTTTTAATTTCAATGATCACCATTGCTGCTGAATTGAACATTGTAGCAGAAGCACCATTCTTCTTTACATGGTTCACTACTGGTATCGGAGAATTCGCTTCACTAATTGTCAGTGCAATTATCATTGGTAAAATTGGTCAACGTATTGATTTGACTAGATAAAGATATCTTATCAACCATTCGTAAAAAAGGGCTGAACTTTGTTCAGTCTTTTTCTTTTGCCTATACAGTAGATGCCCATTAAAAAGTGGTATAATAGGGGAGAAAAAGGCGGTTTAATTATGATAGATTATTTTTTTGATTGGGATAAAAATCGATGATGAAAAAGCTCGGTTTTGGTTTTTTTGCTATTTACTTTCTATCCTTCCTTCTTTTTATTGATTCTTTGGCGTCGTTATGTCATTGTGCGTCAAAGTGGTGGAAACTATTTTTGCCCCTGTTTCATATTGCTAAGGGAAGATTTTATATCCATAATGCTTATGTTTTTTTAGAAAGCGCATTATACCACTCAATAATATTAAAAAAGATTGAGGTCCATTTTATTCCAAGTGTTAAATTGAATGGAGCTAGATATTTTTTTGACTATCGAACAAAAGAGCGGAAAATCTCTAGCCTTTTTTTCTTTGGAAAAATCAAAAGAGAATGATCAACTAGTCAATAACTTAAAGAATGAAACAAAAAAATACAATATCAAGATCCGTATCTTAGAATCATAGGTTTTAATTTTTTTAAAAATTTCAGAAAGCCTTTCCATAAAGTTGATTTTTATGTTATAATATTCACAAATAAAAAGTTTTAGGAGTTTATATGGTCTCATCAGAATTTATTTCAAAAAAATCGAATTTGCTTGTAAGAAAAAGGAAAGTCTTTACAGTCAAAGTAAATTCAAATATGCAATTCGCTCAATGTTTGCAGGTGCTTTCTTAACTTTCAGTACGGCGAAAGAGGAGCCGTTGGTGCAGATTTGATTAATAAGATTGCACCAGGTAGTGGACGCTTCCTTTTCCCGTTTGTTTTTTTGCTTGGGGACTAGCTTATATTGTCTTCTTAAATGCTGAATTGGTAACGTCAAACATGATGTTTTTTTAACAGCGGGTAGTTTTTTTGAAAAAAATTAGCTGGAGAAAAAAACAGCTGAAATTCTTCTATATTGTACTTTCTTTAACTTAATTGGTGCGCTTATCGCTGGTTGGGGATTTGCTCATTCAGCGACTTACGCTAATCTAACACATGATAGCTTTTATTTCTGGAGTTGTAGAAATGAAGTTGGGACGCTCTAATGAACTAGTTTTACTTGAAGGTATTCTAGCTAATATCTTTGTAAACATCGCCATTCTTTCATTTGTTTTAGTCAAGGATGGTGGAGCAAAACTTTGGTTGGTTTTATCAGCCATTTACATGTTTGTATTCTTAACAAATGAGCACATCGTCAGAACTTTGCTTCATTTGCGATTGTGAAGTTCAGTGTTGTCGCTGATTCAATCGCAAACTTCGGTATTGGAAATATTCTTCGTCACTGGGGTGTAACCTTTATTGGTAACTTTATCGGAGGTGGTCTACTGATGGGATTGCCTTATGCCTTCTTAAACAAGAACGAAGATACATACGTAGATTAAAAAGTTGGATTGATTCCAACTTTTTTTCTTTTTGTTTTTTTCCATGCTATAATGAATGTAGTAATGTTAAATACAGAGGAAAAATCATGAACGAAATTAAATGTCCAAATTGTGGGGAAGTTTTTTTACAGTTAATGAAAGCCAATATGCAGAGCTGATTTCTCAAGTTCGAACTGTGGAGTTTGATAAGGAATTGCATGAACGCATGAAGCAAGAGCTGGCCTTGGCAGAGCAAAAAGCCATGAATGAACAGCAGACAAAACTAGCGCAAAAAGACCAAAAAAATTGCCCAGCTTTCAAAGTCAAATCCAGAATTTTGATACCGAAAAAGAATTGGCCAAAAAGGAAGTAGAGCAAAGTGCTAGCCAAAGTCTGTTAGAAAAAGAAAAAGAGGTCCAAGCTCTTGAGAATCAATTAGCTACCTTACGCTTAGAGCATGAAAATCAACTACAAAAAACTCTTTCTGATCTTGAAAAAGAACGCGATCAGGTTAAAAATCAGCTCCTTTTACAAGAAAAAGAAAACGAGCTTTCTCTTGCTTCGGTGAAACAAAACTATGAAGCCCAGCTCAAGGCAGCTAGTGAGCAAGTTGAGTTTTACAAGAATTTCAAGGCCCAACAGTCAACCAAGGAAATCGGTGAAAGTTTAGAGAGATATGCGGAAAATGAGTTCAACAAGATTCGTAGCTTAGCTTTTCCAAATGCCTATTTCGAAAAGGACAACAAGGTTTCTGAACGTGGCTCTAAAGGTGACTTTATTTTCCGTGATTTTGATGAAAATGGCCTAGAATTTATTTCCATCATGTTTGAGATGAAAAATGAAGCTGATGGCACAAAAAGTAAACACAAGAATTCCGATTTCTACAAGGAGTTGGATAAGGACAGACGAGAAAAGAAATGTGAGTATGCGGTTTTGGTAAGTATGCTTGAAGCTGATGCTGACTCCTTTAATACAGGGATTGTCGATGTTAGTCACGAATATGAGAAAATGTATGTCATTCGTCCTCAATTCTTTATTCAACTGATCGGGCTCTTGCGTAAGGCTGCCCTTAATTCTCTAAAATACAAGCAGGAGTTAGCACTTATCCGAGAACAAAACATTGATATTACTCACTTTGAAGAAGACTTAGAAGCCTTCAAGGTAGCCTTTGCTAAGAACTACAATTCAGCCTCAGTCAACTTCGGTAAGGCCATCGATGAAATCGACAAAGCCATCAAGCGGATGGAAGAAGTCAAGAAATTCTTGACCACGTCAGAAAACCAACTCCGCCTCGCTAACAACAAGTTGGATGATGTTTCCGTAAAAAAATTGACTCGGAAGAATCCAACCATGAAAGCTAAATTTGCTGCCTTGAAGGAAGACTAGGAGGATCCTATGCAGATACGAAAAGCAACCATGAAAGATTCTGAAGCCCTACTGTCTTTATACGAAGACTTGGGCTATCCAACGACCGCTTCTAAGCTGTCTCGACGTTTAGAAATGATTCTTTCTCAACCACATTATGGCTGTCTTCTAGCTGAAAGAAGCGGAGAAATTTTAGGTTTCTTAGGGTATGCAAAGCTCTTCTTTTTTGAAGCAGATGGATCTTACTATCGTATTTTAGCTTTGTCAGTGGCAAAAGAAACAAGACGACAAGGAATTGCTAGTAGGCTAATCGATGAATTGAAAAACCAAGCGGTAAAAGAAGGAGTTGAGGCACTGGCTTTAAATAGTGGATTAACCGCTGAACGAAATGCTGCACATCAGTTTTATCAGGCAGTGGGATTTGAAAAAGTGACTGCCGGCTTTGCCTTGCATTTAAAAACTCAACATAAATGAATCATGAAAAAATAGTAGAGGGAACGAAGTAATGTCTTCAACAAAAGGGATAACCTTATATTTTAACGATAAGAGCATGGATTATGTGACCTTTGGTAAAGGTAAGCAGCCATTAGTGATCATACCAGGCTTGGGGGATGGGTTGCAGACGGTTAAAGGAAAGGCCCATCTCTTTTCCCTCTCTTATCGTCTACTTGCTAAGCGCTATAAAATCTATGTTTTTTCTCGAATCAATGAGTTGAGGCAGGGTTATACGACACGGGATATGGCAGCAGATGTAGCAGAAGCAATGGAGACACTAAACCTAGATGCCGCCTATGTTATGGGGATTTCACAAGGTGGAATGATTGCCCAATGGTTGGCAGTTGATTTTCCTGAAAAGGTTCAAAAGCTCATCCTAGCCGTGACAACAGCTAAACCTAATCAACTTGCTAGAGAACGAATTGAGCGTTGGCAAAAACTCAGTCAATCTGGAAATTTTAAGCATCTCATGCAGGATATTGCACAGCACTCCTACACGCAAAAGAGCTATCAAAAGTGGCGCTTGCTTTATAATGTTATGGGAATCTTTGGTCGTATTAAAGATAAACAACGTATTGATATTCAGTCTGTATCTTGTTTGAAACATGATAGTCTAGATTTTTTGGAAAAAATCAACTGTCCTACGTTAATCATTGGAGCAGAAAAAGATGATGTTCTTGGCGTAGATGGTTCGCTTGGATTGCATCAGCATATCAAAGATAGCCAGCTCACCATTTTGCCAGAGTGTGGGCATGCACTCTATGAACAGAATAAGGATTTCCAAAAAGAGTTTTAGTATTTTTAGAAAGTTAATAAATGAACGGTATTATCAACTTAAAAAAAGAAGCGGGGATGACCTCGCATGATGTAGTCTTTAAACTGCGTAAGATTTTAGGGACTAAGAAGATTGGCCATGGTGGGACCTTGGATCCGGATGTTGTGGGCGTTTTACCTATTGCAGTTGGTAAAGCTACGCGCATGGTAGAATTCATGCAGGATGAGGGGAAGGTCTACGAGGGGGAAATCACTCTGGGATATTCTACAACGACCGAGGATTCTAGTGGGGAAGTTGTCGCAGAGACTCCTGTTTTGTCTCCACTGGATGAAAAGCTTGTCGATGAAGCCATTGCCAGTCTGACAGGGCCTATCACCCAGATTCCACCAATGTACTCAGCTGTTAAGGTCAATGGTCGCAAGCTCTATGAGTATGCGCGTGCTGGACAGGAAGTTGAGCGTCCAGAACGTCAGGTGACCATTTATAGTTTTGAAAGAACCAGTGCCATTTCCTATGATGAGGAACTTGCGCGTTTTACCTTCCGAGTAAAATGTAGCAAGGGAACCTATATCCGTACCTTATCGGTTGACTTGGGCGAGAAGCTTGGTTATGCAGCTCACATGTCTCATCTTACACGGACTAGTGCAGCTGGTTTACAGTTAGAAGATTCCTTGACCTTAGAAGAAATTGCTCAAAGTAGAGGCTGGTGAATTAGACTTTCTCCATCCGCTCGAGATTGGGACAGGGGATTTAGTAAAAGTAAACTTGACTCCTGAACTGGCAGATGAAGTCCGTTATGGTCGTTTTATTGAGTTAGAGTGTAGCGAGAAGGAAGTTGCCGCTTTCGAAGGTGAGAAGTTACTTGCTATTATGGAGAAACGTGATTATCTCTACAAACCAAGAAAGGTTTTCTCTTAAAAATTATACTGAATAAACGATTTTTTTATCTATTAGTCTAAAGATGAGATGCTCTCATCTTTTTAAAAATATTAGCCGATAGATAGTTTTTAAATTTTATGTCTTAAAAAAACCATTGAAAATACAGTGTTATTTGACAGTTTTGCTTACTTATGATAAGATTTAATTTAAGAAAAAGCTAGAGAAATATAGAGGATATTATGAGTATTGAAATGACTGTCAGTGAGATTGCTGAGGTCTTGGGACTATCCCGACAAGCAATCAATAATCGTGTCAAAGAATTACCTGAAGAAGATATTACAAAAAACGACAAGGGTGTTACTGTTGTTACTCGCAGTGGATTGATCAAACTTGAAGAAATCTACAAAAAGACTATCTTTGAAGATGAACCGGTTAGTGATGAAGTTAAGCAACGAGAACTCATGGAAATTCTTGTTGATGAAAAGAACGCTGAAATCATTCGTCTTTATGAGCAATTGAAAGCTAAAGATAAGCAACTGGCTGAAAAAAAGATGAACAGATGCGTGTCAAAGATCGCCAAATCGCTGAAAAAAAGATAAGCAATTGGATCAACAACAACAGTTAACTCTTCAAGCTATGAAGGATCAAGAAACACTTCAGTTGGAGTTGGATCAAGCTAAGCAAGAAGTTCAAGCATCGAAGAAAGGCTTCTTTGCTCGCTTATTTGGCAAATAAGAAAAAACTGCTTGGTTTCTAGGACTAGACCAGGTGGTTTCTTTTTACAAATCAATAAGGTTTTTTTACAAATCAATAAGGAATGATAAGATGGAAACATTAAGAGAATATATCTCCTTTGACTTAGAATTCAACAAACACCAGGATAAGACTCATTTGATTCAAGTATCAGCAGTGCATTTTAAAGAAGGTGAAGAAGTAGGAGCATTTGACTCTTATGTCTATACTGATGTTCCTTTGAAGAGTTTTTATTAATGGTTTGACGGGGATTACTTCAGAGACATTGAAAGGCGCACCAAAGGTAGAAGAAGTCCTGCAAAAAAATTTCAAAATTTTGTTGGTAACTTGCCTCTTATTGGTTATAATGCAAAGAAAAAGTGATTTACCAATTCTACTAGAGCATGGCTTTTGACTATAGTCATCAATATATAGTTGATGTCTATAATGAAGCACTGGAGAGACGCAGTAGCGATCTCCATGGAATTGCTAATCTAAAAATTACAAACTGTGTCTAATTTTTCTAGGTTTTTAAAGGGCAATCTCATAATAGTCTAGAGGATGCTCGTATGACTGCTCGAGTGTATGAAGCTTTTCTGGAGTCAGATGAGAGTAGACTGTTACTCAATTCTAAAAAGTAGTCTTAATTCGAATCCATTTGGTGCTTTGGATTTATCACAACTTTTTGATTAGGAGTTTTTTTATGAAACCTGAAAAAAACCGAAAAAAATTGGGTTTTAAAAAGATTTACCTTAATCTAGATAAAAATCCTCTTTCTATTCTTTTCTAATCTTTATGTTGGTTGACTATATCTGGTTGCCACTAAACTCAGTGATAGCTGGATTTTTACTAAGTCAGACTGGATATTTGTTTATTTCCTACAACAATATTTTTTTGAGATAATAAAAAAATACTCCCATTGTCAGTCTTGGCTTCGTAATCTTAATAGCTATCAATTTACTGGTAGCCTATTTTTCAACTTAGTATTCTCTTTATTGGAGCTCGCCACCTCCTATATCACGAAAAAAAGGACTCTTATAGAATATAGTCGAAAAAGTATTTCGTGAAAGCCTTGCTTTTATGAAGAAGATGACTATTTCAAAAAGCTTTGTTTATCTTTCTTTTCGTAGCCATGTTGTTCCCTTTTTATCAGAAAGATATTTAAGATTTATTATTTCAATAAAATCGTGATTCCAGAGTTTATTGAAACCTACATGGAAGATAAGTACTGGATGTGGTGGGTAGCCATTATTATCTTATCACTCTTATTCTTCTATGTTTCTGTTCGCTTGATGTTCACTCTACCTAAGGTCTTTTTATGAAAAGATGACGGTCAAGGAAGCGGTTATTTATAGTTTGGATAAAACTAAGAATTTCTTTTTGGTTTTATGCCTGGCATTTATTCTTAATTATTGTAAAAAACCAATCTATTCTTCTATCTTCCTCTCATTCCAATATTATCTATTCAGTATATAGTGGATAGCCTTACTCAGAGAGAATCTCTACTCCTTGCTATTTGCAATTTTGTTCTTATCAAAAATTTCCACTATATGGCACTGACCTATTTCCTTGTCAAATTCACATCTTTCTTAACGGGAGAAGAACTTGATATTATGCCAAGACGTGAGAAGGACCATATCATGAGATGGGGGGTCATGGTGTGTGCCAGTATTTTCTTTGCGATTGAAGGATATAATTATCTAGAAGCTCCTGTCGTCAATCCACCGCTTGTGATTTCACACCGTGGTGTATCAAATGGTAATGGTGTACAAAATACAGTAGAATCCCTAGAAAAGACAGCGCAGTTAAAACCAGATTTAATCGAGATGGATATCCAGGAGACTAAAGATGGTCAATTTGTTATGATGCATGATGCTAATCTTAAAGGCCTAGCTGGTATTAATAAAACACCACAGGATTTGACCTTAGAAGAGTTAAAGAAGATTGACATTCATGAGAATGGTTATGAGACAAAGATTTCAAGTTTCGATGATTATCTGACTCGCGCAAATGAATTACATCAGAAACTTCTCATTGAGATTAAGACTAGTCACAAAGATAGCCCGCAGATGATGGAACATTTTCTAGACAAATACGGTGCAAAAATTAAGGTTTATGGTCATCAAATGCAATCCTTGGATTATAAGGTTATTGAAAAAGTGAGAGAGTATGACAAGGATATTCCTGTATACTTTATTCTTCCCTATAATTCTGTTTTTCCTAGAACGGTTGCTACAGGCTACACAATGGAGTATTCTACTTTAGATGAATACTTTGTGACGAAACTATGGAATACTGAGCAGAAACTCTATGTATGGACAATCAATAGTTCGGAATCATTTAATAAGTCTTTTCACCTAGGTGTTGACGGAATGATTACGGACGACTTGGAAAGAATAAAAGAAGAACTAGTAACTGCTCAGGAAGACCCTGAATATAGTGACTTATTGCTAAATAAAGCAACTGAGTTCTTTGCTTATTAACATAAATTAAAGAGGCTGTAAATCAGCCTCTTTTTGAGAATATAATTAAAATGGTAACTTACCAGCAAATGCTCCAAGTTTCTTTTTAGTAGTTTCATCGATTTGTTCAAGAGCAGCATTGAGCGCTTGAACAGTCATATCTGAAAGTGTTTCAATATCCTCAGCATCCACAACTGCAGGATCGAAATCAATTTTTACGACTTTTTTTATCACCTGTTAAGGTAACAGTTACAAGGTTTTTGAGCAGAAGTCCCAACAAATTCTGTGGCGACCCAATTCAGCTTGGCTTTTGCTCCATTTGTTTTTTTGAAGTTTTTGAGCTTGACGCATCATGTTTTGCATATTCATCATGGCGGTAGTTAGCTTCCTTTTCTTTTTATTTTCCATTTTATTTTAACAATTTTAATTGGAAAAGTCTAATTAAAAATTTCAGGATCTCTATACATATCAACCAATGATTTAAGGTTTCTTTAAGCTTTCTATATTATTCTGAAGAACTCTATTTTAACCGAGAAATAAAAAAATGCAAGGATTAAATTTATATATGTTCAAAGCCTAAAAGTGCTCATGCCATCAGTTTCTAACTGGAGAGAACTAGTATTTATTTCAAGATAATGCTAGATTATGATATAATAGTAAAGAATGAGTTTTTAGAACAAACTAAAGGAGAATCGATATGATTTACGCTGGAATTTTAGCAGGTGGAACCGGCACGCGCATGGGTATTAGTAACCTACCCAAACAATTTCTTGAGTTGGGAGATCGCCCAATCTTGATTCATACAATTGAAAAATTTGTCTTAGAGCCAAGTATCGAAAAGATTGTGGTTGGAGTTCACGGAGACTGGGTGACACACGCAGAAGATTTAGTTGAAAAAAATTCCTTCCACTCCACAAGGACCGTATCATCATCACAAAAGGTGGGGCGGACCGTAATTCTAGTATTGAAAAAATTATTGAAGCTATCGATACTTATCGTCCAATCACTGAAGATGATATCGTGGTCACACATGACTCAGTTCGTCCTTTTATCACACTTCGAATGATTCAAGATAACATTGCTCTTGCACAAAATCATGATGCTGTTGATACAGTAGTTGAAGCAGTAGATACCATTGTTGAAAGTACAAACGGTCAGTTTATCACAGATATTCCAAATCGCGCTCATCTATACCAAGGACAGACTCCACAAACCTTCCGTTGTAAAGACTTCATTGATTTGTATGGTTCTTTATCAGCAGAAGAAAAAGAAATTTTAACAGATGCATGTAAAATCTTTGTCATTAAGGGTAAAGATGTAGCATTGGCAAAAGGTGAATACTCAAACCTTAAAATTACAACAGTTACAGACTTGAAGATTGCTAAAAGCATGATTGAGAAAGACTAGAGACATGATTAATCAAATTTATCAACTGACAAAAACCAAAGTTTATTAATATTAAATATCAGGAAGAAGAAATTGATCAAGAGAATCATATCCTCATCCGACCAAATTACATGGCGGTTTGTCACGCGGATCAACGTTACTACCAAGGTAAACGTGATCCAAAAATTTTTAGCGAAAAAAACTACCAATGGCTATGATTCACGAGTCTTGTGGTACAGTCATTTCTGATCCAACAGGTACTTACAAAGTTGGTCAGAAGGTTGTTATGATTCCAAATCAACCACCTATGCAAAGTGATAAGGAATTCTACGAAAATTACATGACAGGAACATATTTCCTTTCAAGTGGTTATGATGGGTTTATGCGAGAATTTGTATCTCTACCAAAGGATCGTGTGGTAGCTTACGAAGAAATCGAAGACACAGTTGCTGCCATTACAGAGTTTGTCAGTGTTGGCATGCATGCTATGAATCGTTTCATGACGGTATCTCACAGCAGACGTCAACGCATCGCTGTCATTGGTGATGGAAGTTTAGCTTTTGTCATGGCCAATATTATCAACTACACTTTGCCAGAAGCTGAGATTATTGTTATCGGACGTCATTGGGAGAAATTAGAATTATTCTCATTTGCAAAAGAGCTCTACATTACTGATAGCATTCCAGAGGATCTTAGTTTTGACCATGGTTTCGAATGCTGTGGTGGTGATGGATGTGGACCTGCTATTAATGACTTGATTCGCTACATTAAACCACAAGGTACCATTTTGATGATGGGAGTTAGTGAGTATAAAGTTAATATCAATACTCGTGATTCATTGGAAAAAGGCTTGTTATTGGTTGGGTCTTCTCGTTCTGGAAGAGTTGACTTTGAAAATGCTATCCAAATGATGGAGATTAAGAAGTTTGCCAATCGTTTGAAAAATATCATTTATTTAGAAGAACCAGTCAGAGAAATCAAGGATATTCATCGAGTTTTTGCAACAGACCTTAATACTGCCTTCAAGACAGTATTTAAGTGGGAAGTCTAATGGAGGATGATTGTGAAAGAAATCGTTAAAGAAAAGATTGCTTCTTTATTATCTGGTGACGAAGAAATTCAGAGCGTTGAACAGTTGGGTGGGATGACCAATCAGAACTATTTGGTTAAAACATCCTCAAACCAATACATCGTTAAGTTTTTCGGTAAAGGTACTGATAAATTAATCGACCGGCAGAATGAAAAGTACAATCTTGAGTTGTTGAAAGATTTAAAATTAGATGTAGAAAAATTATCTTTTTGATATCGAAGCAGGTATCAAGGTTAATCAGTACATCGAAAATGCTGAGACACTTGATTCAACTACCATTAAAAATAAATTTGATAAGATAGCCCCAATTTTACAAACAATCCATGCGTCTGGTAAAGAACTAAGAGGAGAGTTTGCTCCTTTTGAGGAAATCAAAAAATATGAATCATTGATTCAAGGGGAGATTTCTTATCCTAATTATGAAGCTATCAGAAAGTCTGTGTTTTCTCTGAAAGAAGAGCTTGAACAAATCGGAGTTGATAAGAAATCATGTCATATTGATTTGGTTCCAGAAAACTTTATTGAAGGACCAGATGGACATCTTTATCTGATTGATTGGGAATATTCATCTATGAATGATCCTATGTGGGATTTGGCAGCCCTCTTCCTAGAATCTGAATTTACTATTTCAGAAGAAGAAGACTTTTTAAGTCACTACGAGAGTGACAAGACTCCAGTTTCAAGGGAGAAAATTCGTATTTACAAAATCTTACAAGATATCATTTGGAGTCTTTGGACTATTTACAAAGAAGAAAATGGTGCAGATTTCGGAGATTACGGAATCTCTCGTTACAATAGAGCAGTGAAGGAATTGGATTCTATGGGAGGTTCTAATGAAAACTAAAAATGGAGTTTCTTTTGGGCTACTATCAGGTGTCTTCTGGGGATTAGGCTTAACGATTAGCGCCTATATCTTTTCAATCTTTACAGAGCTTTCGCCTTTTGTAGTAGCAGCTGCACATGACTTTCTGAGTATTTATCTTGCTAGGATATCTTTTATTTAAAGAAGGAAAGGTACGTTTTTCAATCTTCTTGAACATTCGAAATGTCAGTGTTATTATCGGAGCACTATTGGCTGGGCCAATTGGCATGCAGGCCAATCTCTATGCAGTCAAGTATATCGGTAGTTCTTTAGCATCCTCAGTTTCAGCGATTTATCCTGCGGTTTCTGTCCTTCTTGCCTTCTTTATTCTTAAGCATAAGGTTTCGAAGAATACAGTATTTGGAATTTTATTAATTATTGCAGGAATTATTGCTCAGACCTACAAGGTTGAACAGGTCAATTCATTCTATATTGGTATCCTCTGTGCCTTGATCTGTGCCCTTGCTTGGGGAAGTGAAAGTGTTCTCAGCTCATTTGCTATGGAAAGTGAACTCAGTGAACTCGAAGCACTCTTGATACGACAAGTCACATCTTTCTTGTCCTATCTTGTTATTGTTCTCTTCTCGCATCATTCATTTGCAGAAGTGGCAAATGGACAATTATTGGGACTTTTGATTATCTTTGCAGCATGTAACATGATTTCTTACCTTGCCTACTACATTGCGATCAATCGATTGCAGCCAGCAAAAGCTACTGGTCTAAATGTGAGTTATGTAGTATGGACTGTTTTGTTTGCAGCGATTTTCTTGGGTTCGCCCCTTAATTTACTGACCATCATTACTTCACTTATCGTAATGGCTGGTGTTTATATTATTATTAAAGAATAAAGGAGAAAACGCGTGAAAGCGATTATCTTAGCGACTGGGTTGGGAACACGTTTGAGACCCATGACAGAAAAAATACTCCCAAAGCCTTGGTTAAAGTCAATCAAAAACCATTGGTTGAATATCAAATCGAATTTTTTTGAAAGAACGTGGAATTGATGACATTATCATCGTTGTCGGTTATTTAAAAGAACAATTCGACTATCTTAAAGAAAAGTACGGGGTTCGTTTGGTCTTCAACGATAAGTATGCTGATTACAATAACTTTTACTCTCTTTACTTGGTAAAAGAAGAATTAGCCAACAGCTATGTTATCGATGCGGATAACTATCTTTTCAAAAATATGTTCCGTAATGATATCGAACGTTCAACTTATTTCAGTGTTTATCGTGAAGATTGTGATAATGAGTGGTTCCTAGTTTATGGAGATGATTACAAAGTTCAAGATATCATTGTAGATAGCAAAAATGGACGCATCTTGAGTGGTGTGTCATTCTGGGACGCCCCAACAGCTGAGAAGATTGTTGGATTTATCGATGATGCCTATGCAAGTGGCGAGTTTGTGGACCTCTATTGGGACAACATGGTCAAAGATAATATCAAAGAACTAGATGTATATGTAGAAGAGTTGGAAGAAAACTCTATCTATGAAATTGACAGTGTTAAAGATTATCAAAAAATTAGAAAAAGATTCTTTCTTCACAAAAAAATAAGCGACTTTTTATGAAATGACACCTACATATTTTTTTACTTGACTTTTTTTATGTTTGATACAGTATACTAGTGAAAATTTAACCTTTAAGGGCAGTCCAGAGAGACTCACAAGGTGTCAGAGAAAAGAAGCTACAATGGAAACAAGTAAGCAAGTGCTTATTTGCTACTTTTGTGTAAATATCTTAACTGAAACCTTGCAAGTGCAAGGTTTTTCTTTATCTGATCCCCTTAAAATTTAAGGAGGAAAAGTTATGAATCCAGATTGTAAAAAACGAATGGGTGCAATTCGTTTGGAAGTTATGAGAGTAGTATCTCAAGAGGAAATCGCGCCAGCAATCTTTGAACTAGTTCTCGAAGGAGAAATGGTCGAAGCTATGAAAGCGGGCCAATTTCTTCATTTGCGTGTACCTGATGATGCCCATCTCTTACGTCGTCCAATCTCAATCTCATCAATAGATAAGGTGACTAAGAAATGCAGACTTATCTATCGAGTTGAAGGAGCAGGGACAGCAATCTTTTCGAGCTTAAAAACAGGTGATAGCTTAGATGTTATGGGACCTCAAGGAAATGGTTTCGATTTATCTGAGCTAGACGACTATTGCAAGGTTCTTCTAGTTGGTGGTGGAATCGGAGTGCCGCCCTTACTTGAAGTAGCTAAACAACTACATGAGAGAGGTGTAGAAATTACGACTGTTCTAGGATTCGCTACTAAAGATGCTGTTATTTTGGAAGATGAATTATCCAGATTTAGTCAGGTCTTTGTAACGACTGATGATGGATCTTATGGTATTAAAGGAAATGTTTCTGTAGTGATTAACGAATTTGACACAGAATTTGATGCAATCTACTCATGCGGTGCGCCTGGTATGATGAAATACATTAATCAAACATTTTACGACCATCCAAGAGCTTATCTATCATTAGAATCTCGTATGGCCTGTGGCATGGGGGCTTGCTACGCTTGCGTATTGAAAGTACCAGATAGTGAAACAGTTAGTCAACGTGTGTGTGAAGATGGGCCTGTATTTAAAACAGGAACTGTTGTTTTATAAGGAGAGTGTCATGACTACAAATCGATTACAAGTCTCTCTACCAGGCTTAGAATTAAAGAATCCTATCATTCCTGCTTCAGGCTGTTTTGGATTCGGTCAAGAATATGCCAAATACTATGATTTGGACCTCTTGGGCTCTATCATGATTAAGGCTACTACCCTTGAACCACGTTTTGGAAATCCTACTCCACGAGTGGCAGAAACACCTGCTGGTATGCTGAATGCCATTGGTCTACAAAATCCTGGTTTAGATGTCGTACTCTCTGAAAAGTTACCTTGGTTGCAAAGAGAGTATCCGAATCTTCCAATCATTGCCAATGTCGCTGGATTTTCAAAGCAAGAATACGCAGCAGTTTCTAGTGGTATTTCCAAGGCACCTAACGTGAAAGCTATTGAGCTCAATATTTCTTGTCCAAACGTCGATCATGGGAATCACGGACTTTTGATTGGGCAAGACCCAGATTTAGCTTATGATGTGGTAAAAGCAGCCGTAGAGGCTTCATCAGTTCCTGTCTACGTAAAATTAACGCCTAGTGTAACTGATATTGTGACCATCGCAAAAGCAGTAGAGGATGCGGGTGCTAGTGGTCTCACTATGATTAATACCCTTGTTGGTATGCGATTTGATCTCAAAACTAGAAAACCAATCATCGCCAATGGTACTGGTGGAATGTCTGGGCCTGCAGTTTTTCCGGTAGCTCTTAAACTAATCCGTCAAGTAGCTCAAACAACTAATCTACCAATCATTGGTATGGGAGGAGTTGATTCAGCTGAAGCTGCAATTGAAATGTACTTAGCTGGTGCCTCAGCAATAGGTGTCGGTACAGCAAACTTTACGAATCCTTATGCCTGTCCTGATATCATTGATAACCTACCAAAAGTCATGGACAAATATAATATCGAAACTCTGGAGCAATTGAGAAAAGAAGTAAAAAAAGTAACTTATAGTTTTTTTAAATTCGTAATATTTTGAATGCTTTCTTCTTTCTGGTATAATATGACTATGATTGTAACAATACCTATAAAAACTGAAAAAGACATTGCAACACCAGGTCCAACAGTCCTCGTTTTAGGATATTTTGATGGTATTCATCTAGGACATCAAAAATTATTTAGCATTGCTGGTGAAATTGCTGCTAAGAAGAGATTAAGCGTTGCTTTAATTACCTTTCATGAATCACCAAAATTAACCTTGAATCCTTATTCACCAGAAAATTTACTTCATATCCTGAATGCAGAAGAACGTGAACGTAAGTTTAAACGTGCTGGTGTCGAAAATCTTTATTTAATGGACTTCTCAAGTCGTATCGCTAATATGACAGCTCAAGAGTTTGTAGATACCTTTGTCAAAGAAGTTAAAGCAGATACCATTGTAGTTGGATTTGACTATAGTTTAGGTTCTGATAGAAAATCAGCTGAAGATTTAAAAGAAATCTTTGATGGAGAAGTAGTCGTAGTACCTCCTGTAGAAGATGAAAAAGGAAAGATTAGCTCTACACGTATTCGACAAGCTATCCTTGAAGGAGATGTGAAAGAAGCTGGTCAGTTACTAGGAAGTCCACTTCCTACAAGAGGAATAGTCGTACACGGCAATGCTCGTGGTCGAACAATCGGTTATCCAACTGCCAATCTCGTGCTCTTAGATCGTACTTATATGCCGGCAGATGGTGTCTATACCGTTGATATCGAAATCAAGAGAAAACTCTATCGAGGAATGGCCAGTGTCGGGAAGAACGTTACTTTTGATGGAGAGGAAGAGCGTTTGAAGTGAATATCTTTGATTTTGATGAAGATATTTATGGCGAAACAGTGACCGTCTATTGGTTAGATCGTATCCGAGATATGGTGAAATTTGACGGCATTGAACAACTGGTTAAACAACTCGAAGACGATGAAAAAGCTGCAAGAAAATAAAAATGAAGTTCGAATGAAAATTCGAGCTTTTTATTTTGTTAAAATCTTAGAAAAACAAGGATCAGAGATGAGATATATACTTAAGTCTGGTATAATTCTAATAAGAGATTAAGGGAGATTATGATGTTTAAAGAAAAAAGAAATAAGGGTTTTATTTCTGTACTGATACTTTCGCTAGTATTCTTTGCGATTGCTACAATTTCAGGATTCTTAGGTCAAATGCACAAGAAGCCTACAGAGAGGTTTGCAGATACGACTGATACTGGAAAAGAAGTTACTATGTCAGTCTACGGAATCTATCCTGAACCTGTCGGTGAAGTTGATGGTGGAACTGTTGTTTATATTGTGCAATACAGCAAGGAAGGTGAAGGAAAGTTTGCTGTAGTTGAGTCTAAAGTGAAAGATGAGTCAATTAATAAACTTCTTGAGAACGCAGAAAGTCTTGCTGAGAACCCTGAAACTCTCACAGGTATACAGTTAGTACCCCTCACTGATACCAATTTTGTCAATACTTCGAAGAACACTAAGATTATCAATCTTGATGAATTTATTAGCTCTATTCTTCCTGCTAAATCAGTAGTCGCTCGTAATATGAATACAAGAATTTATCTCAGTCTTAGTGAATATTCACGAGACAGCCTGAGCTATATTTTTGGTATTGTGATTTTTTCCGGCATGGGGCTAATGACTTTAATCGCAGCCTTTATCATACGAAAGAAAACAATTGATTCATTCAAAGAGCTGTATCGTCTGTACCCTGAATTAGATGGAAATTTCGAACTGCTTGATACTCAAGCTGAATTTTATGACCAGGACTTGAAAGTTATTTTGTATAAAAACCATCTCATTACTTATTACAAAGGAACCCAAGCTCTAGATCTTAGAGATGTGTGGAGGATCTATTTAGTACGTACAAGTTATAGTCGTTTTACAAAAGTTTATCAGTTTGTATATACTCGAAAAGATAGTTCTAAGAAGTATAGCCTAACTATTCGAAATACTAATAGAGTAGAAGAACAATTAGAAGAATTCTGGAATCTTCTTCCAAAAAAATTTCCTGAGATCAACATTGGTAGTTTATAAGAAAGCATCTTTTAGGGTGCTTTTTTTCTTTTGGGTAAAATTTTTGGAAAAAAAGTGAATTTATAACTTGACATCTTAAAAAGTTAAGGAGTAGAATGTTTACTGGTTAATTAAATGGTTAAGTTTATGAATCCAATATATTTGGCTAAACAAAACTAGAAACCTATAAAAAAAGGATTAGAACATTTTAATTGTTTTTTTATAAATATTTCTATTTATAAACTTAACTGGTTAATGACACAGAACTTATAGTGTTGCCTAAATCTTATATTTAGTAGTAAAAATAGAAAGTGTGTTTAGATGAAAATCAATAAAAAATATGTTCTTGGTTCTGTAGCTCTTTTAGCCTTAAGCCTTTCAAGTTATGAATTAGGGCGTTATCAAGCAGTACAGACTAGCAAAGTGTCTAATCGTGTGGCTTATATAGATGGGAATCAGGCTAGTACTAAGACCGAAAATTTGACGCCAGATGAAGTTAGTCAGCGAGAAGGAATCAATGCGGAACAGATAGTCGTTAAGATTACCGATCAAGGCTACGTAACTTCACATGGAGACCATTATCATTACTTTAATGGTAAGGTTCCTTATGACGCTATTATTAGTGAAGAACTCTTGATGAAAGATTCGAATTATCAACTTCGAAATGAGGATATTGTCAACGAAGTCAAGGGTGGCTATGTCATTAAGGTTGATGGTCGCTATTATGTATACCTCAAAGATGCTTCACATTCCGAAAATATTCGTAGTAAGGATGAGATCAATCGTCAGAAGCAGGAACATGGACATGGTGGCGGAGTAAAGGTTAGTAATGAAGTCGCTGTAGCAAGGACTCAGGGACGTTATACGACGGATGATGGTTATATTTTTAATGCTAGTGATATTATTGAGGACACGGGTGATGCTTACATCGTTCCACATGGCAATCATTTCCACTATATTCCTAAGAGTGACTTGTCTGCCAGTGAATTAGCTCGCTCAAGCCTTCTTATCCGCTAAAGGTGGTCAAACAAGCTCAGTTGGGTATCGACCGTCAACAAATTCTTCTAGCAGCTCATCAGATGCTTCTGAATAGTAGTACATATAGACAAACGAATCAAAAGCAATGTTGAGGCAAATACTAGAAGATGGACCCCAAGTGTTAGCCCACAAGTGGATAATAGTTATCAAGCAAGTCCAAGTGAAGATGTATCTAGTTTTTTGAAACAACTTTATGCCTTGCCACTCAGCCAACGTCATGTGGAATCCGATGGTTTGCTCTTTGACCCTGCCCAAATCACGAAAAAAACAGCAAATGGTGTTGCAGTGCCACACGGAGATCATTACCACTTTATCCCTTATTCTCAAATGTCTGATTTAGAGCAGAAGATTGCGAGAATGATTTCTGAAAATTATCAAGGAAATCATACTACTGCAGGTGGTAAAGAATTAAAACCAATTCCGACTCCAATCCCTGCTCCAGAGCCTACCCCAATACCAAGTCCACAACCTGTACCAAATCCTCAACCAGCTCCAAGCAATCCAATTGATGGAAAATTGGTAAAACAGGCGATTCGAAAGGTGGTTGATGGTTATGTCTTCGAAGAGAATGGAATTTTGCGTTATATTTTTGCCAAGGAACTTTCAGCAGAAACTGTTGCAGCCATTGATGATAAACTTGCTAAACAAGAAAGTTTGTCTCATGAGTTAGGTGCTAAGAAAACCAATCTTGTATCTGGTGATCAAAAATTTTACAACAAAGTTTATGATTTACTAGCAGCAGTTCATCAAGATTTGATTTCCAATAAAGGGCGACAAGCTGATTTTGACGCTTTGGATAGACTATTGGAACGTCTCAACGATGAGTCAAGTGATAAGGTCAAGTTAGTTGATGATATCCTTGCTTTTCTAGCGCCGATTCGTCATCCAGAACGTTTAGGAAAACCAAATGCACAAATAGCTTACACAGATGATGAGATTCAAGTAGCCAAGTTGGCAGGCAAGTATACAACAGAAGATGGCTATATCTTTGACCCCCGTGATATCACAAGTGATGAGGGGGATGCCTATGTAACTCCGCATATGAGCCACAGTCATTGGATTAAGAAAGAAAGTTTATCTGAAGCTGAAAGAGCAGCAGGTCAAGCTTTATGCTAAAGAGAAAGGTTTGACGCCTCCTTCAACAAATCATCAAAGTTCAGGAAATACTGAGGCTAAGGGGAGCAGAAGCGATTTACAATCGAGTAAAAAGCGACTAAAAAGGTACCACTTGACCGTATGCCTTACAATCTCCAACATACTGTGGAAGTTAGAAAATGGAAGTTTGATTATACCTCATTATGACCATTACCATAACATCAAATTTGAGTGGTTTGACGAAGGACTTTATGAGGCACCTAAGGGGTATACTTTAGAAGAGCTATTTGAAACTGTGAAGTATTATGTTGAACATCCAAACGAACGTCCGCATTCAGATAGTGGTTGGGGCAATGCGAGCGATCATGTTCAAAGAAACCACAATAGTCAAGCTGCTAACAATCAAACAGAGAAACCAACAGAGGAGAAACATCAGACAGAAAAAATTGAGGAGGAAAAACCTCGCGAAGAAAAACCGAAAAATGAGAAAGCAGAATCTCCAAAACCAAAAGAACCAGAGGAATCAGAAGAAGAATCGCCATCGGAACCAGAGGAACCTCAGGTTGAAACTGAAAAGGTTGAGGAAAAACTGAGAGAGGCGGAAGAGTTACTTAAAAAGATTCAGGATCCAATTCTTAAGTCCAATGCCAACGAAACTCTCACAGGATTAAAAAATAACCTGTTATTTGGTTCTCAGGACAACAATACTATTATGGCAGAAGCTGAAAAGCTATTAATCTTGTTAAAGGAGTAAGTAACTATACAACTATTATAGAAGATAAAAAAAGGAAGCAGAATATGGATTCTGTTCTCTTTTTTTATGAAATTGTGTAAAAATTCTTGACATATTTTTCTAAATAAAGATAAACTATTTACTAGTTAATTAAACGGTTAAATACTAGTTAAGGAGTTGTTATGAAAAAAAGAAGTATCCTATGGCTCATGCTGGCATTCTTTGTTCTCGTTTTAGGAGCATGTGGACAAAAGGCTAGTCAAGACAATCGTAATGAAACTAAGGGAATGAAGATTGTGACTAGTTTTTACCCTGTCTATGCTATGGTCAAAGAAATTTCTGGTGACCTAAATGATGTTCGGATGATTCAGTCGAGTTCAGGTATCCATTCATTTGAACCTTCTGCGAATGACATTGCAGCCATTTATGATGCAGATGTTTTCGTTTATCATTCTCATACCTTGGAGTCATGGGCGGGAAGTTTGGATCCAAGCCTGCAAAAGTCTAAGGTAAAGGTCTTAGAAGCATCTGAAGGTATGACCTTGGAGCGCGTGCCTGGATTAGAGGATATGAAAGCTGGAGAAGGGATTGATGAGAAGACCTTGTATGATCCTCATACTTGGCTTGATCCTGAAAAGGTTGCTGAAGAAGCCCAGATTATCGCTGATAAGTTATCCGAACTAGACAGCGCTAACAAGGATACTTACCAGAAAAACGCACAAAGTTTTAGTGCCAAAGCTCATGATTTGACCAAGAAATACCAACCCATTTTTGAAAAAGTCAGTCAAAGAAATTTTGTAACTCAACACACAGCTTTTTCATATTTAGCTAAACGCTTTGGATTAAATCAACTTGGAATAGCTGGTATTTCACCAGACCAAGAACCAAGCCCGAGACAGTTAACCGAAATTAAAGAATTTGTAAAGAATTATAAGGTCAAAACTATCTTTACAGAGAGCAATGCTTCGTCTAAGGTTGCTGATACACTTGTCAAATCAACAGGTGTGACTCTTAAAACACTCAATCCTTTAGAGGCCGACCCACAAAACGATAAGTCCTACTTGGAAAATTTAGAAGACAATATAGCTATTTTAGCTGAAGAATTGAAATGAGGAGTTTATGAAAATTAATAAAAAATATCTAGCAGGATCTGCAGTGGTCCTTGCATTAAGTGTCTGCGCTTACGCTTTAAATCAACATCAAGCGCCTGAGAACAAAGAAATTAACCGTGTATCCTATGTTGATGGGAAAGAGTCTGATTCTAAAAAGAATGAAAATCTGACACCTGATCAAGTTAACCAAAGAAGGAATAGAAGCTGAACAGATTGTTACTAAGATTACAGATCAAGGCTATGTGACTTCTCACGGTGACCATTTCCATTTCTACAATGGTAAGGTGCCTTATGATGCTATCTTTAGTGAAGAATTGGTCATGAAGGATCCAAACTATCAACTAAGTGATGGAGATATTGTCAATGAGATTAAAGGTGGCTATATCATCAAGGTGGATGGCAAATATTATGTCTATCTTAAAGATGCTAGTCACGCAGAAAATATTCGTACCAAAGACCAAATCGAGAAACAAAAACAAGAACACACATCAGATAGTAGCAGTACAAGTAATGAAGTTATTGCTGCCAGAGCACAAGGTCGATATACAACTGATGACGGTTACGTCTTTAATCCTGCAGATATTATTGAAGATACAGGTGACGCTTATATCGTTCCTCATGGTGGCCATTATCATTACGTTCCTAAGAGTGCTCTATCTTCAAGTGAGTTGGTTGCCGCTCAAGCTTACCTTGCTGGAAGAGGAGGTCAACAAAGTCTAACAGACTACAAACTGATTCCAAGTGTTGAACCAAGTCATCAAGTAGAGAAACCAGCTACAAGTAATCCAGTACAAGAAGAAAATAATCTTCAAAAACTTCTAGAACAGCTTTACGCTTTACCAGTTAGTCAACGCTATAAAGAATCTGATGGTTTGGTATTTGACCCGGCTAAAATTACCAGTCGTACGCCTAATGGAGTTGCTATTCCTCATGGAAATCATTACCATTTCATCCCTTATACTAGTTTATCTGCTTTGGAGCAAAAGATTGCTCGCTTGATACCACTTTCAGGTCTAGTAACACCATCAAATCCTGTAGAAACTCCAAGTAAACCAAACGAAGACCATGATCACGACCATGGCCACGAAGATGTTGATCATCAACACGAAGAAGACCATGACCACGATCATGCTAATCATCGACACGATGAAGAAGAGCATGACCATGACTTCGCAGCTGATCGAGTGATAAGTGAAGATGAAAAAGGATTTGTCGTTTCTCATGGAGACCACAATCATTATTTTTACAAGAAAGATTTGACGGCTCAACAGATTAAAGAAGCTCAGGAACACTTGAAAGGCAAAACAGAAGTTAAACCTAATCCATCAGATGAGCACCATGATGAAGAGGGGCATGATTACCATCATGGTGAAGACCACGATCACGGATTCGCAGCTGATCGAGTGGTTAGTGAGGACGACCAAGGTTTCGTAGTTTCACACGGGGACCACAATCATTATTTTTACAAGAAAGATTTGACGGCCCAACAGATTAAAGAAGCTCAGGAACACTTGAAAGGTAAAACCGAAGTTAAACCTAATCCATCAGATGAGCACCATGATGAAGACGGGCATGATCACCACCATGGTGAAGACCATAATCACGGATTCGATCCTGACCGAGTGATAAGTGAAGATGAGCAAGGTTTTGTAGTTTCACATGGAGACCATGCCCATTATTTCTTTAAGAAAGATTTATCAGCAGATCAGATTAAGGCTGCACAAGACCATCTTCATGGCCATCAGCAGACAGAACCTGTTAAACCACTTGCCAAGACGGTTGAAAGTTTCTCTCGAGATGCCAGCGATGAAGAAAAAATAGCTTATATTTCTAAAACCTATGGTGTTCCGCTAGAAGCTATCCGTATTTCAAATGGATTCTTTGTATTTGGTAATCCAGACCAAGCTTATGATCCAACTCACATTCACCCTTACGCAGTTCGTAAGGAACACGTTCGTATTCCGCTTCAAACAGGTGATGCAGAGCTTGATTTCCTAAACGAACTCTATACTACTGCTCTACGTGATGGTGTTTCTCCTTATAGCTTGCAGGTTGAAAATGGTAGCTTTGTTATCCCTCATGGTGACCATAACCACTACATCAAGGTTCAAACTAAAGGTTATGAAGTCGCTTTGAAAAACAAAATACCTGCATTACAGTCAACTTACCAACCCGGTGCCTTTGATGAAAAAGCAGTCCAGTATAAGATTGATCAACTCCTGGCAGAGAGTCGTGAAGTTTATAAAGATAAACCAATTTTACAAAGACAGATTGAACTTGCTTTGGGGCAATTTTCTGAGAATATGAAGAAGCTATCAACCAACTCTACTGCAGGTTATTTGGCAGCTTTGGATTTGTTTGATAAGCAGTATATTCACATTGACTCAAGTGTCAAACCAACAGAAATCAGTCCTTTAGACAAGAAATATCAAGCTTTAGTAGATAAGATTAATACCTTAGACACAGATGCTTATGGTCTTCCTAAGAAGGATTTATTGACTCAACTCCAAGAAAATAAACTTGCCCAAGATGAAGCAGGTTTAGATGCAGTTGAAGCTAAGTTACAAGCCTTGCAAGATTTTAATGACCGTACTGGTGTTACGACAGTCGAATACATCAAGTATTTCTACCAACATCTATCTGATGGTCGCTTAAATGACACTCTTAGAAATAAAGTTGCTAACTTAACTTGGACACTTTATCAATCACAATCCTTCCTTAAGGCGACTGACTTGAACAAACTATTCCCAGAAATCTATCAAACAAAACTGGAAGTTGAAGAAGCACTGAAGAATGAACCTGTTACAAGTAAGCCTTCTGAAACGATTTTAGATACTGAAAAAGTGGATGGTCATAGTGCTAAGACAGCAGTCTATGAGTTCCTGAAAGGTTTGTATGATGATATTAAGCCTGAGGAACAAAGCAACCATGTCTTAAAAGGGCAAGTAGAAGAGTTACTAACAAAAGCTGAAGAATTAGTGAATCAAGTCAATGAGGAGGGAGTTAAAGCTTCACTCTCTGACGAAGTGAAAAATCTGAAGGTTGCTTTGGAGAAAGAAGACGCAGACCTTGATGAATTAAATACACAGGTTCAAGATCTTTTGAAACGTATTTCACTAACAATCCAAAATGAACGTGATAATTCGAAACAAGACCCAGAGGTTTTAGTTCTTTACCAAAAAAACTCTATAACGGAGTCATTGCTCTCCATACTTATTTGGAAATGAATAATGGTTCAGATGCTGACTTTGAAAAGGTAGATGCCTTGTTTGATAAACTAGCAGCAGCAAGTAAGGATAAGCAAGCTCTTCTAGCAGTTGCCCAAGAAATAGTCTTGTTAAATCAAGAGCTTAGATCTAAAAGCAACGCCAAGTCAAGAAACACCTGTTGAAGCAAAAACAAGAAACAGCAGGTCAAGCTAGCACCGAAGTAACAAGTGAAGGATCAAGTTCACATTCAACAACTACAAGTCCTGAAACAAGTGACAAAGAAGTAATTAAAAAGAAGTAGCATTGCTACTTCTTTTTTAGTCATTGTAAGATACGATTCCAATGATTGTATCAACTGCACGCTCCATGGTTTGAAGACTAACATATTCAAAACGACCGTGCATATTTTCACCACCGGCGAAGATATTTGGCGTAGGAATGCCCATAAAGGAAATTTTAGAACCATCTGTTCCACCACGAATAGGTTCGATAATTGGTGTAATATCAAGACTTTCCATTACTGATTTAGCGATTGTGACTGGAGTCATATCCTTTTCAATGACTTCCTTCATGTTGTAGTACTGGTCAGTCAATGTTAAAGTGACACGATCGCAACTAAGTTCTTGGTTCATCTTATCAGCGATAGCTTGCATAGCAGCTTTACGCGCTTCAAAGTTTTCTTTTTCGAAGTCACGAATGATATAGCTAGCACTCGCTTCCTCAACACTACCAGATACATCCATGAGATGGTAGAAACCTTGATAGCCCTCAGTCAATTCAGGGCGGTCACCAGCTGGGAGTTGGTTGTGGGAAGTCAATTGCCAACTGAAGAGCGTTAACCATTTGTCCTTTTGCTGTTCCTGGGTGGACATTACGTCCTTGGAAGTGAAGTTCAGCACCTGCAGCAGAGAAGGTTTCGTATTGCAGTTCACCAAGAGGTCCACCGTCAACTGTATAAGCAAAGTCGACATCGAAATCTTCTGCATCAAATTTATTGGCACCAACACCGATTTCTTCATCAGGTCCAAAGCCGACACGAATTTCGCAGTGCTTAATTTCAGGATGAGCAGTCAAGTATTCGATGGCTGTCATGATTTCGGCGATACCTGATTTATCATCGGCACCGAGAAGGGTAGTTCCATCAGTAGTAATCAATGTTTGTCCATGATATTTCTCTAAGCTCTTAAAATCAGCTGGATCAAGCTTGAAACCAGATTCTCCAAGTTCGATAAGGCCACCGTCGTAGTTTTCAATAACTTGCGGGTTAACGCCTTCGGCATTAAAATCTGCCGTATCCATGTGGGAGATAAAACCAATCTTACGAGTTAAACTAGGATCGTTAGCTGGAAGTGTACCGATAGCAAAACCGTTTGGCAAATAATAGACATTTTGCAAACCGACAGGTTTCATTTCTGGGATGAGGACATTAGTAGCAAAGTCTACTTGACTTTGAGTGCTTGGTGTAGTAGTAGAATTTTCGTCTGAACGTGTGTTAACCTTAACATAAGTTAAAAAACGCTCTAGTAATGTTGGATATTTCATCATAACTCCTTTTTATAATTTTTTATTTACCTAAACAGAATTGGCTAAATAATTTTGTGATAAGCTCATCTGGCGCTGCATCACCAGTAATTTCTCCGAGGATTTCCCAAGTACGTGTCAAATCAACTTGAAGCAGGTCGACTGGCATGCCCAATTCAAGACCTTCGTTTACAGCTTGTAAGCTTTCGACTGCCTTTTCAATTAATGAAATATGACGGGCATTAGACAAGTAAGTAGCATCTTGTTCAACCAAGCCAGCATTTTCAAAGAAAAGGTCGTTGATTCGTTCTTCAATCTTATCAATGTTTTGATTTAAGGACTGAAATACGGATGACATCATCTGGAAGTTCAGCAGTTTCAATCGCTTCTGGGAGGTCAGTTTTATTGAGAAGAATGATTCGATTAGTATCTTGGCTAATTTCAAGAAGTTGTCGGTCTTGGGTAGTTAAGGGTTCGCTAGCGTTTAGGACTAGTAGAACTAAGTCAGCTTCCTTGAGAGCTTTCTTGGAGCGTTCAACCCCGATCTGTTCCACGATGTCATCTGTTTCACGAATACCAGCAGTATCAATCAACTTCAGTGGAACACCGTTGATATTGACGTATTCTTCAATGACATCTCGAGTAGTCCCTGCAATATCTGTTACAATGGCTTTATCTTCACGCAGGAGGTTGTTGAGAAGACTTGATTTCCCAACGTTAGGACGACCAATGATGGCCGTTGCAATTCCTTCGCGGAGAATTTTACCACGACGTGCCGTTTTTAGAAGATTGGTCAAGAGTTGTTCAAACTCCAAGGTCTTTTCACGGACAACAGCAGTAGTGGCTTCTTCAACATCGTCGTATTCAGGATAGTCGATATTAACCTCTACTTGTGCTAGTGTATTGAGGATTTCCTGACGAGTATTATTAATGAGGTCAGACAGGGATCCATCAAGTTGCTTGACTGCAATATTCATGGCCTTGTCAGTCTTAGCACGGATGATATCCATCACTGCCTCAGCCTGAGTCAAGTCTACACGACCGTTGAGGAAGGCACGCTTGGTAAATTCTCCAGGTTCTGCCATGCGAGCCCCTTCACGAATAGCCAATTGCAGAATTTCATTGGTCACGGCAATCCCTCCGTGGGTGTTAATCTCGATAATATCCTCACGAGTAAAGGTCTTCGGAGACTTCATAGCCCCAACCATGACCTCGTCCATAACCTTACCAGTCAAAGGGTCAACAATGTGGCCGTAGTTAAGTGTGTGGCTAGCAACTTTACTCAAGTCTTTGCCATTAAAAATCTTTTGCGCAATGGCAAAACTATCTGTTCCGCTCAAGCGGACAATACCAATGGCTCCTTCTCCGAGAGGTGTGGAGATTGCAGCAATGGTATCAAATTCACGTGTAATCATGTTAATTCCTTTTTAAAAATTGAAGCCTTTTATTTACTAATATCTCTTAAAATTGTAACAAAATAAAGTTTTTTATTCAACGAATGCCACTTATAAAGAAAAGCCTAAGCAAATTGCTTAAGCTTACTTAGTGCGCATTTCACCTTGTGGGAAATAAGTTCCTTCAGGCATATCGTTGATGATGACATGAACAGCAGATTGTGGTGCACCAGTGTTTCGAACCACAGCTTCGGTTACTTCCTTTGCTAGGGCTTTCTTTTGCTCGAGCGTGCGACCTTCAAATAAATCGATGCGTACAAATGGCATAATTGCTTCCTCCACTAGTTTTTGATTTCTTCTATTTTACCACATTTTGCCGTTTAAAGCTTTTGGAAAATATGGTATACTAGAATGTAGCAGAAATTAGAAATGGACGTGAAATAGAAACATGGCACAGTTGTATTATCGTTATGGGACCATGAATTCAGGAAAGACCATCGAGATTCTCAAGGTAGCCTATAACTATGAGGAGCAAGGAAAGGGAGTTGTTATCATGACTTCGGCTCTTGATACGAGAGATGGTGTTGGCTATGTTTCAAGTCGGATTGGGATGAAAAGACCAGCAGTTGCTATCGATGATACTACGGATATTTTTGGATTTATTCGAGATTTACCTGAAAAGCCCTACTGTGTTCTTGTCGATGAAGCCCAATTTTTAAAGCGCCACCATGTATACGACCTAGCGCGTGTCGTCGATGAGTTAGACATACCTGTCATGGCTTTTGGTTTGAAAAATGACTTTCGCAATGAATTGTTCGAAGGATCTAAACATCTATTGTTATTAGCAGATAAAATAGATGAGATCAAAACCATCTGTCAGTATTGTAAGAAAAAGGCGACCATGGTACTACGTACGCTAGATGGAAAACCTACTTATGAAGGTGAACAAATCCAGATAGGTGGTAATGAAACCTATATCTCGGTTTGCCGTAAACATTATTTTGCCCCTGAAATCAATAAGGAGAATCAATAAAAATGAACATCTATGATCAACTACAAGCTGTAGAAGACCGTTATGAAGAGTTAGGAGAATTGCTGAGCGACCCTGATGTGGTATCTGATACCAAGCGTTTCATGGAGCTTTCAAAAGAGGAAGCATCAACTCGTGACACCGTAACCGCCTACCGTGAATACAAACAAGTCCTTCAAAATATTGTCGACGCTGAGGAAATGATTAAAGAGTCTGGCGGAGATGCTGACTTGGAAGAAATGGCCAAGCAAGAACTGAAAGATGCTAAGGCTGAAAAAGAAGAGTATGAAGAAAAATTGAAAATCTTGCTCCTTCCTAAAGATCCAAACGATGACAAGAACATCATCCTTGAAATCCGTGGAGCTGCTGGTGGAGATGAGGCAGCACTTTTTGCTGGTGACCTTCTAACAATGTACCAAAAGTATGCTGAAGCCCAAGGCTGGCGCTTTGAAGTCATGGAAGCCTCAATGAACGGTGTCGGTGGTTTCAAAGAAGTGGTTGCTATGGTATCAGGTCAGTCTGTATACTCTAAGCTTAAGTATGAGTCTGGTGCCCATCGTGTTCAACGTGTGCCTGTGACAGAAAGTCAAGGGCGTGTTCATACCTCGACAGCAACTGTCCTCGTCATGCCTGAAGTGGAAGAAGTAGAGTACGATATTGATCCAAAAGACCTTCGTGTGGATATCTACCACGCATCTGGTGCTGGTGGACAGAACGTCAATAAGGTTGCGACTGCCGTTCGTATCGTCCACTTACCAACCAATATCAAGGTGGAGATGCAGGAAGAACGTACCCAGCAGAAAAACCGTGAGAAGGCTATGAAGATTATTCGTGCGCGTGTTGCTGACCACTTTGCTCAGATTGCTCAAGATGAACAAGATGCTGAACGTAAGTCTACTATCGGTACTGGTGATCGTTCAGAGCGTATTCGTACTTATAACTTCCCACAAAACCGTGTAACAGACCACCGTATCGGCTTGACTCTACAAAAACTTGATACAATTCTAGCAGGTAAATTGGATGAAGTTGTAGATGCCTTGGTTCTTTATGACCAAACACAAAAATTGGAAGAATTAAACAAATAATGAAATTAGCTCAAATTTTTAAAGATTTTGAGGAAAAGTTGATAGTACAAGGAGAGGAAGCAGAAAGCCTCTCCTTTGTCTATCGTAGCCAAAAAAATCTATCTTTTACAGACTTCGTCTTTGCCCTCCAGCAAGAAGTAACAGAGGAAGAGAAGCAATTTGTGGAAGAAATTTTCAAGAAATTAGCAGCACATATACCTGCCCAGTACATAATTGGGCATGCAGAATTCTTTGGGATGCAGTTAAAGGTTGATGAGCGAGTCTTGATTCCTCGCCCAGAGACAGAAGAGTTGGTAGATCTCATTTTGGCTGAGAATCCTGATAAAAATCTTTCAGTACTTGATATCGGGACAGGAAGTGGAGCAATTGCCCTTGCTTTAGCTAAAATAGACCAGATTGGTCGGTCACAGCTGCGGATATTTCACAGGATGCTTTAGACTTATCGTTGGAGAATGCTAACGCTCAAAATCTAAATCTCTCTTTTATCAAATCTGACTGTTTCTCTGAAATTTCTGCAAAATATGATATAATTGTATCCAATCCACCATACATTTCTCGTGAAGATCAAGAAGAAGTTGGCTTGAATGTTTTGCATTCAGAACCACATTTGGCACTTTTTGCTGACGAGGATGGCCTAGCTATCTACCGTAGAATCGCGGAAGACTCCAAGGACTATCTAAATGATGGTGGTAAGATTTATCTTGAAATTGGCTACAAACAAGGTCAAAATGTGCCCGCTCTCTTTATGGAAAATCTTCCCGAGAAGCGAGTTCGAACGCTCAAAGACCAATTTGGCCAAGATAGGATGGTAGTCATTGATGATGGAGAAAATTAAGCAAGAGTTGGAAAAGGGTGGAGCAGTAGTTTTGCCGACCGAAACAGTTTATGGTCTCTTTGCAAAAGCATTGGATAAAAAGGCTGTTGACCACGTTTATCAGCTCAAACGTCGCCCTAGAGACAAGGCACTTAATCTCAATGTCGCCCATCTAGACGATATCTTGAACTTTTCTAAGAATAAGCCACCTTATTTACAAACTTGTTGATTGTTTTCTTCCTGGTCCATTGACCCTTATCCTAGAAGCTAATGACAAGGTCCCTTACTGGGTCAATTCAGACTTAACGACTGTTGGATTTCGGATGCCGAGTCATCCTGTCACTCTAGAATTGATTCGTGAGTTTGGTCCCTTAATCGGCCCGTCTGCAAATATCTCGGGTCAAGCTAGTGGTGTTAGCTTTAAAGAGATTCTGAAAGATTTTGGCCAAGAAGTCTTGGGATTTGAAGACGATGCTTATTTAACCGGGCAAGATTCAACTATTTTAGACTTATCTGGCAGCAAGGCGAGAATCCTACGCCAAGGCTCGATAACTCGAGAAGATATCCTTGCCAAGATACCTGAAATTCCTTTTGAGGAGGTATGACATGCTACGTGCTTTGAAAGCAACAGATGTTGCATCGATTCATGAGATTAACAAAGATGCTTTAGGTTATGATTTTAGCCCTGAGGAAACGGCTAGTCAACTAGCTAAGTTGTCTCAAGACCCCCATCACTTCCTACTGGGGTTTGAGGAACCGACCAGCCATGACTTACTTGGTTATGTTCATGCCGAGGTTTATGAATCCCTTTATTCAAAACCAGGTTTTAACATCCTAGCTTTAGCTGTTTTGCCTCAAACACAATGTAAAGGCATCGGGAAAACTTTGCTCCAAGGATTAGAGAAAGAAGCAGAAAAACGTGGCTACAAGTTTATACGTTTAAACTCTGCAGACCATCGTATTGGTGCGCATGCATTTTATGAAAAAGTTGGTTATACTTGTGATAAGATGCAGAAACGATTTATTAAGGTAATTAAAGGAGAAAAACTATGATTTTTGACAAAGATGATTTTAAAACATTTGACGCAGAACTTTGGAATGCCATTGCCAAAGAAGAGGAACGCCAACAAAATAATATTGAATTAATAGCTTCAGAGAACGTAGTCTCTAAGGCTGTTATGGCTGCTCAAGGTTCTATCTTGACTAATAAATATGCTGAAGGATATCCTGGACGTCGTTACTATGGTGGTACTGATGTAGTGGATATTATCGAAAGTCTAGCTATTGAACGTGCGAAAGAAATCTTTGGTGCTAAATTTGCCAATGTCCAACCTCACTCAGGAAGTCAAGCTAACTGTGCAGCATACATGGCTTGATTGAGCCTGGTGATACTGTTATGGGGATGGATTTAGCTGCGGGTGGACATTTGACTCACGGAGCTCCTGTCAGCTTCTCAGGTCAAACCTATAACTTTGTTTCATATAGCGTTGATCCGGAGACAGAGCTATTGGACTTTGACGCCATCTTGAAACAAGCTCAAGAAGTTCAACCAAAACTTATCGTTGCTGGTGCCTCAGCCTATTCTCACATTATTGATTTCTCAAAATTCCGTGAAATTGCGGATGCTGTGGGCGCAAAACTCATAGTCGACATGGCTCACATTGCTGGCTTGGTTGCAGCCGGTCTTCATCCAAATCCAGTTCCATACGCACATATCACAACAACAACAACTCACAAAACTCTTCGTGGACCACGTGGTGGGTTGATTTTGACTAACGACGAAGACCTTGCTAAGAAAATCAATTCCGCTATTTTCCCGGGTATCCAAGGTGGTCCTTTAGAGCATGTTGTTGCTGCTAAGGCTGTAGCCTTTAAAGAAGTATTGGATCCAGCCTTTAAAGAATATGCTGCTAATGTTATCAAGAACAGCAAGGCTATGGCAGATGTCTTCTTGCAAGATTCTGATTTCCGTATTATCTCTGGTGGTACTGAAAACCACCTCTTCTTAGTGGATGTCACAAAGGTTGTAGAAAGTGGAAAAGTAGCCCAAAACTTATTGGATGAGGTCAACATTACCCTTAATAAAAACTCAATCCCTTACGAAACATTGTCACCATTCAAGACAAGTGGTATTCGTATCGGAGCGGCAGCAATTACTGCTCGTGGTTTTGGTGAAAAAGAAAGCCGTCAAGTTGCTGAACTTATTATTAAAGCCCTTAAGAATGCAGAAAACGAAGCTGTCTTAGAAGAAGTGAGAAGTGCAGTCAAATCATTGACAGATGCCTTCCCATTGTATGAGGACTAATATTTTATGGATATTTATATTAAGAAAGCCATTATCCATCAGTTCAGCCCTGATGACACAGAGTTGTTCTTGGCGGATAAGTTTCTCAATATCACTCCTAAAATCGAGGAATACTTGCGTAAAAAAGTGGAGCGTGTGTATTCGGATGATGCCAAAACTGGTATTTTTGAAGAGGATAATCCTTTTTTCAATCACATCAAAGAAGATTTAATGGAAACATCTGTGACAATTGCTAATCTCTGGAAAGAGGAATTCTCTGTATCTGAAAACCAAAAGACTAATGACTTGGTTTTTGTCCAGTTTTCAAAAGAGGGAGTAGACCACTTTGCCTTTCTACGAATTGCATTGCGTGAAACCTTGACACACTTGGGTGGCGAGGTTGACAATCCAATCAAACTGACTCAAAATAACTTACCTGGGTTTGGAACTGGAGCAGATGAAGCCCTGGTTGTTAATCTTCAAAGTCGCAAGTATCACTTGATTGAAAAACGTATCAAGTATAATGGAGCCTTTTTAAACTATTTTTCAGAGAATCTTATCCAAGAACAACCAAAGATTTCACCTAAGAAATCTATTAAGGAACTAGAAAAAACGGCTCAAAAGATTGCCGAAACCTTTAACACAGATGATTTTCAATTCCAATCTAAAGTTAAATCAGCAATTTTCAATAATCTTGAAGAGAATAATGAGCTCTCTCCAGAAAAATTAGCTAATGATCTTTTTGACAATAATCTTACTGCTCGACTTAGCTTCATTGACCAGGTCAAAGAAGCAGTACCAGAGCCAGTACAGTTTGATGAGATTGATGCCAGTCGTCAGTTAAAGAGATTTGAGAATCAGAAACTTTCCTTGTCAAACGGGATTGAACTCATCGTACCAAACAATGTTTATCAAGATGCGGAATCGGTTGAGTTCATTCAAAACGATAATGGAACCTATTCTATCTTAATCAAAAACATCGAGGATATACAAAATAAATAATGTTTAAATTTATACGAAGAATGCTGGTACTAGCAGTCTTCCTTTTCGCTGGATATAAAGCTTATCTGATTCGTCAGGATGTCAAACAAGTCATGACCTACCAACCCATGGTTCGCGAAATCTTGAATGAAGGAGATACCCCAGCAAACGAAGAGCTTGTGCTCGCCATGATTTATACAGAAACTAAGGGTAAAGAAGGAGACGTGATGCAGTCAAGTGAATCTGCTAGTGGCTCTACTGATACCATAAACGATAATGCAAGTAGTATTCGGCAAGGGGTTCAAACCTTGACAGAAAATCTCTATCTAGCTCAAGAAAAAGGAGTGGATGTCTGGACAGCCATCCAAGCTTATAACTTTGGGCCTGCTTATATTGATTTTATCGCCCAAAATGGGAAGAAAAATACGATTGCACTAGCTAAGCAATACTCAAGAGACACAGTTGCACCGACATTAGGAAATACAACTGGGAAAACCTATAGTTACATCAATCCCATTTCTATCTTTCAGGGTGGAGAACTCTATGTCGATGGGGGAAACTATTATTACTCTAGACAGGTTCAACTAAATCTCTATATCATGAAAATTTTTAATCTATTTTAAGCATCTAGAATTTCTAGGTGCTTTTATAAGCTTTCTTTAAGGATACTTTAATATGCTAGAGTGGAAAAGGAGGAACGTCTCATGCGAAAGAAATTCTTTCTGACGAGTGCTGCAGTTCTTTTGGCGGTTGCAACATTGCAAAACGTTCATGCAGCAACTGATGTTCAAAAAGTCATTGATGAAACCTATGTTCAACCTGAGTATGTCTTGGGTTCTTCACTAACAGAAGATCAAAAAAATCAAACACTTAAAAAACTAGGCTATGATGCTTCTAAAGATACTAAAGACTTGAAGACCATGACACCCGATGTCTACTCAAAAATTATGAATGTGGCCAACGATTCTAGTCTTCAGCTTTATTCATCAGCGAAAATTCAAAAATTAGGAGAAAAATCTCCACTTGAAGTCAAGATTGAAACACCAGAAAATATCACAAAAGTAACGCAAGATATGTACCGTAATGCGGCTGTTACTTTGGGTGTTGAACACGCGCGTATCACCGTTGCAGCGCCAATCCCAGTTACTGGGGAAAGTGCCCTAGCTGGTATTTACTATTCGCTTGAGTCAAATGGTGTAAAATTACCTCAAGAAAATAAAGACTTAGCTCAGGAAGAGCTCAAGGCCTTGTCAGATATCAATGACGAAAATAAGGACAAATCTGGCTATGATGCCAATAAACTCAATGTAGCCCTTGCTGATATCAAGTCTGCTATTGCTAAAGCTAAAGAGTCTAAAGGTGAGCTCACAGAGGATGATGTTCGTAAGATTGTCGAAGATACTTTGAAGAACTACAAACTGGATCAAGTTGTTACAGGCAACCAAGTCAATGTCATCATCAACTTTGCCTTTAATCTTTCTAAGAGCGATATTCTTAACAATGAAGACTTTACTAAGACGCTAAAAGATTTGAAACAAAGTATCGTTGCACAAGCAGGTGATAGTTTTAGCAATATCGATTTAAACTTTGATGCCAATAAAGCTATTCAAGACGGTGGTAACATCCTAAGCTCAATTTGGCAAGCTATCCTTGATTTCTTCAAGAGTTTTGGTGCTTAGGTCAATTCATGGTATAATAGATGGTAACAGGATTGTTGCCGTCTTTTTTTGTCGGCTTATAGAAAGTGAAAATTATGTTAAAGAAAAATGATATTGTAGAAGTTGAGATTGTCGATTTGACTCATGAAGGAGCTGGTGTTGCCAAGATAGATGGCTTGGTCTTTTTTGTGGAGAATGCTCTACCGACTGAAAAAATTCTTATGCGTGTCCTTAAAGTCAACAAGAAAATTGGCTTTGGTAAAGTCGAGGAATACCTTACGCAATCTCCACATCGTAATCAAGACTTAGATTTGGCTTACCTTCGTTCAGGCATTGCTGACTTGGGGCATCTAGCTTATCCAGAGCAACTCAAGTTTAAAAACCAAGCAAGTAAAAGACAGTCTTTATAAGATTGCTGGAATCACGGATATAGAGGTTTCAGATACTCTTGGCATGGAAAATCCTGTCAAGTATCGTAACAAGGCTCAGGTTCCTGTTCGTCGCGTCAATGGTGTTCTGGAGACTGGTTTCTTCCGTAAGAATTCTCATGATCTGATGCCATTGGAAGATTTTTATATCCAAGATCCAGTCATTGACCAAGTTATTGTGGCTTTACGAGATTTGCTCCGTCGTTATGACTTAAAACCCTATGATGAGAAGGAACAGTCTGGCTTGATTCGTAACCTTGTGGTACGTCGCGGACATCATTCAGGTCAGATTATGTTTATTTTAGTGACAACTCGTCCCAAGATTTTCCGTGTGGACCAGTTGATCGAGCAAGTCATCAAGCAGTTTCCAGAGATTGTGTCTGTTATGCAGAATATCAATGACCAAAATACTAATGCCATTTTCGGGAAAGAATGGCGGGTTCTCTATGGTCAAGATTACATTACGGACCAAATGTTGGGGAATAGCTTCCAAATTTCTGGACCAGCCTTTTACCAGGTCAATACCGAAATGGCAGAGAAGCTTTATCAAACAGCCATTGACTTTGCGGAGTTAAGAGAAGACGATGTGGTGATCGATGCCTATTCAGGAATCGGAACTATTGGATTATCTGTTGCTAAACATGTCAAGGAAGTCTACGGAGTGGAAGTTATCCCAGAAGCAGTAGAAAATAGTCAGAAGAATGCTAGTATAAATGGTATCACCAATGCCCACTATGTCTGTGATACAGCTGAAAAAGCCATGAAGAATTGGCTCAAGGAAGGCGTTCAACCAACCGCCATCCTAGTTGACCCACCACGCAAGGGCTTGACCGAAAGCTTTATCAAAGCAAGCGCCCAAACAGGAGCTGACCGCATTGCCTATATCTCCTGTAATGTCGCAACCATGGCGCGTGATATCAAACTCTATCAAGAGTTGGGATACGAATTGAAGAAAGTCCAGCCGGTGGACCTTTTTCCGCAAACGCACCATGTTGAGGCAGTATCACTGCTTGTACGAGCTGAGGCATCAGCGAAGTAGAAGTAGATGATCTGCCCATGGGATAGCTGTCGTAGAGTAAGAAGTTTACGACGAAACGATACGGCAACAGCGAACCGCTGAGTGTGTAGCTTTGCTGGTAAATGCTTAAAAACCTTCTAACAAAAGGGATACTGAAAAGCCTTTATTGTAAGGCTCTTTTTGCATTTTTGTGATAGAATATAGGTAGTTATAATCGAGTGTAACTAAGAAGCAGTAAAAAAATATTATACATAGAATAATCAGGATTAGGAAGATAAAATGACAGAAATTGATAAAAGGAATTTAAAAAATTATCTTTGTTTTACATTTGGAATTACTTATATAGCTTGGGGGATTCTTGCCATCTTTACGCAATCTCATATTTTGGGATTAGAAACAATTATAGGAAGAACATTACATATAGTAGGTGCACTTGGACCAGCTATTGCAAGTGGCTTTTTATTTGAAAAAGGAATAATATAAAAATTTAAACATTTTTTTATTTAATAAGAAAGAAAAATAGTAGTATCTATTTCATTATTCATATGTTAGCAATTTTCGATCCTATTTTCTGTATCTTCCTTAGAATTAAACAGAGTATCAATTTATCTGATGCCACTATTCTTTATTCAATTAATTTTTGGTGGTGGACATGAAGAATTAGGATGGAGAGGAATATTACAACCATTACTTGATAAAAAAATATACTTATTGGCAATCTAATTTGATTGTAGGTTCAATCTGGGGAATTTGGCATCTGCCTTTATGGTTTATAGTTGGAGAAAGTCATCAAGGATTTCCTTTTTATTTTATTTTTTTTATATACATTATTTTTTTAAGTTTTGTTTTAGGGCTTCTTTATCGTCAAACGAAATCTGTGGGATACTGTATATTATTTCATGCGTTCGCAAATTTGTTAAATCTCTATTTTGTGTTAAAAATTAATGTTATTTTTTTATTATCATTTTTTTATTGCTTATTTAATTTATACAATTTTGGCGAGTAATAGAATTAGTAAGGAAAAAGAATTTGTATCCAAAAATAACTGAATATACTCTAGAAAAATGAAGATGATTTTGTTCAAGGGAATAAAAGTAGAAATAACGAAGATTTATATGAAAGGTTTAGTGTAAACATGAGTCTCTTATTTGAAGAATTTAAAACCATTTGTTTCCATTTAAATCGAGTCGGAATTACACCGACACTGATGGGTTCTTTGGGATTGGAGTATAGAACGAAAGAAAATTGGGTGCCGTCTGACATTGACATTCATGTACCTGGTGACCCTAGAGGTTGGGAAGCACCTGACCATCTCAGAATTTATGACTGGGACAAGATAATGAAAGTGATGAATGACTTAGGCTACGTCTTAATAGATATTCATGAGCATGAATTCCAAAAGGATAGAGAGAGTGTTGAATTTGGAAGTATCGATTCCTTACTTGATTTTGCAGGAGTTTCGGAATCGGATATAGAGCTTATTCACATTGAAGGCATCACTTTTCGTCTTCCAAGTCTGGAGCAGTATCTAAGTATTTACAAAGCTTCTTCTCAAGACTCCTATCGAAATGATCACAATGACAATAAGGATTTTAAAAAGATCGAGTGGCTGGAAAGACATTTGTAAATTATCATATGAAAAGTAGTAAGTTGTAAACTGGCTGCTATGTTATTTTTATTATCATTTTGGTTGGTTATTTAATTTATAATATATTGGCTAGTAATAGAATTAGTAAGGAAAAAAATATTTTAATTTCTAGAATAGGAAGTATTATCATGGGAATATTCGATGATTTTTAAGTACAAAGAAAAAAATGCCAAAAATGAAGAAAAAGTAATTGAAGTACTTAAAAAAGATTTTAAGAGCAATTCATCTAAATAACTATAGTGAGATTATGGATTGTGTTGATGGTTCAGAAGTTGATGATGTAAGAGAGTTACTAGAATATATTCACGATTCATTACAATTAAATGATTTTTGATAAAATTGATGAATATGGTGTAGAATGTAATTTTCATCCGAATTATGAGTATTCTCAACTACAAGTTTATGAATTTAATGATCAAACTGGTTTTGCTGTTGAATATCAGATGACCTCTAATTCTGAATTAGTAGATTTAACCCTAAAATTAGAATTTTTTTATACCAAGAGGATGGTTACAATATAACTTCTATAGATGTAGATCCTGGATAAACTATAGTTAAATATCTTCGTTATGTAATATATATGTAGACTAAGGATAGATAATTAAATTGTAAGTTGCTTAAATCTTGGTTGGTTTTTTTCAAATATTGGAAGGATTAATGATGTATCTATTAGAATTGTACCAAAACAATTATTCAAAGGATTTAGTCGTATTTGAGGCTTTAAAAGAAGGGAAAGAATTTGTAGCCAAAATCCCTGGATATACTTTAGAAAAAGAAGATGGGTTTGTAGTGGAGTATTTTAATCCTACACACTTGCCGGATTATATGGAAATTGACTTCAATGGAAATATTGTCCCTTTATCTAGATTTTCGTTTGAACCTGAAGAAAATGTGAACATTATTTGGAAAGAAATTTCGAATCTGTCCCTTAAAAATGATAAAGTAATCGAAGGTACTACAAAAGTAGATGCGTATATAGTTAACAACGATGAAGTGAAAGCTTATGTCAAAGCCAGAGAATCTAACTTCCGCAAGGCAAAAGCTCTCTTAGAAAGCAAAGGGTATGAAGTCGACAGAAGCTTTTTCGGAAGTGAAGACGGCGAAGCAATTCTCTATAGAAAAAAAGGAATCAAAGATTGGCACTTCCTATGTCACTTAGACCCAATGTTTGTAGAGATTGAAGATGTAGAGGGATATGTGAAAGAAGCGATGGAAGAGTTTTTTTGTATAGTTAAACTTATAAACTCTTCACAAATTAATAAACCAATCGAAAGGAAATATCGGTTGGTTTTTTAATGCTCATCTTGTAAACTTGCTAAATAAACTAGAATCAAGTACAATGAGTTTAGATAGTTCTATATGTTTGGTTTTTTTAGCTCAATATGAATCTATCAATTTAATACAGGATTAAAGAAGTGAATGAGAAATAAAAAGGTTTTTTTAATTGATCTATATTGTTTTTAAAACCCTTAAGGAGAATTATAAATGAAAAAAATTATGGTAATCATCAATCCAACCTCTGGTGGCGAAAAAGCCTTGGATTATAAAGTCAAACTGGAGAATAAAGCTAGAGACTATTTTGAAGAAGTGGAAATTAGAATTACTGAGAAAGCGCAAGACGCCACAAACTTTGCAGAAGAAGCTTCTCGTGAGCACTACGATGCTGTTCTTGTTTTTGGTGGTGATGGGACAGTCAATGAAGTAATTTCTGGTATCGCGGAAAAAGACTACATTCCTAAACTTGCGATCATCCCAGGAGGAACTGGAAATCTCATTACGAAACTATTAGAAATCAATCAAGATATTGATGGTGCCATTGACGAACTCGATTTTAATTCTACGAATAAGATTGATATCGGAAAATCAAATGGGCACTATTTCGGATACATTTTTAGTATTGGTTCACTGCCAGAAGCTATCCACAACGTTGGGATAGAAGATAAAACGAAGTTTGGCATGCTCGCCTATGCGATTAATACCATGAAGTCTGTTGTAACAGATCAAGCATTTAATATTACTGTTGAGACAGAAAATGGAAATTATATTGGCCCAGCCAGCCATGTCTTGGTTCTCCTTACCAACTATTTCGCTGACAAAAAGATCTTTGATGAAGACAAGGATGGTTATGCCAATATTTTGATACTAAAAGATGCCTCAATCCTTACTAAATTGTCAGTTATCCCAGATTTATTAAAAGGGGATGTCGTCGTAAATGATAATATCGAGTATATAAAAGCTCGTCATATAAAAATTTCTTCTGATTCTGAATTAGAAACGGATGTTGATGGTGACAAATCTGATGACCTACCAGTAGAAATCAAAGTGCTAGGTCAGCATATCGAGGTCTATTCTCAACCGAAAGAATAAGATTTTTAAACTTTGACAAGTCTTTTTAACGATATTTTTTAATAAAGGAATGCCTATGAAATTTAAAAGATTAGCGACTATTGGTCTTTGCTCAACACTTCTTTTGACCTTAGTAGCTTGTAGTCAAACTCAAAAGACTTCTGATAGTACTACTGAAGCTTCAGTGACTCAATCACAGTCGAATCTGGTTTCCTGGAAAGCAACTTATAGCAATTTGAACAATCAACCGAGTGCAGAAGAAGTTCGGAAAGCCTTGGCTGCACATTTGGATCAAGAAAGTGTCGATGCATTTTTCAACCTTGTCAATGATTATAACGCGACTGTCGGTTCAGTAGGCTTAACTGGGGATTTTTCTACATTTACAAAAACAAACTATGATGTTGAAAAGATAAGCAATCTTTGGACACCTAAAAAGGGTGATTTTGTCGGTACCAACTGTCGTATTAACAGTTATTGTTTATTGAAAAATTCTATCGAAATTCCTAAATTAGAGAAAGATGATTCTCTCTTGTTTGTCGATAATGATGCCATTGACAAAGGTAAGGTCTTTGATGCAGAAGACAAGGATGCTTTTGATATTTTATTCTCAAGAGTCAAGACCGAATCAACAACAGATGTCAAGGTTCATGCTGCAAAGATGGAACAATTCCTTTCTCAATTCAAGTTTAATGAAAATGCAAGAATGCTCTCCGTAGTCGTCCATGATGACTTGGATGGGCAATCTCTCTTTATCGGTCATGTCGGCATACTTGTACCAAGCGAAGATGGTTATCTCTTTGTCGAAAAGTTAACCTTTGAGGAGCCTTATCAAGCCATCAAATTTGCGACCAAGGAAGATTGTTACAAATATCTAGATACAAAATACGAAAACTATACAGGAGAAGGTCTAGCTAAATCATTTATTATGGATAATGATAAGTGGGTTCAATTTTAAGGGAGTAGAAATTATGGATGCATTGTTTGGACTGATAGTCTTATTCCTAATTGGGGTATGGGCTGTTTGGGTTATCAAAGGAAACCAGCAGAGACCCAGAAAAAATGAAAGGTTTATTGGTTATATCAATCGATACGATGAAGATGGAGAACCCTACCAAGCAGAGATTTGGGAAGTCAGTGAAGATGAGGAGTAGACATATGGAATTACAAGATTTTACGAAACATGAACAAGAAATGATTAAAAAGGGACTAACTTTCTCTAAACTTAGCGATAAGGAAACAACCGATAAGATTATCGCTCTAATCCCTCAAGAATACATTAAGCGTATCCCGTTTTTTGTTAGAAAACATGCGATTACTCGTACGATTAAGAGAATCTCTCTTGAGTATCCGGAATTGTACGCTGTTGCTGAACAAGAAGGCCAACTTCCAGAAAAAGAAGCTCAAGAATTACGACAAATTCTTACAGATATTTTCCAAGAGAAAATGAAAAAGCATAAGATCAAGTAGGAGAGCCTAAACGCTCATCAATTTGATTATATGCTTACTAATGACTAAAACTAACACTCCATCATTCCCACATGCTATGCTGGGCTCTGACTCCATAGCTATCAATCAAACCATCTGAATTGAACTTGGATTCAATACGGTATCTTTTCCAGAGGTCGTAATCTGCTGTTTGAATGGTTAGGATAAAGTTGTTATCCTTATCAGAGATATTATAATCAGCAGGATTGACTTCAAAGATATCGATTAATTTTCGTGTTTGAAAGTCTTGGAGCTTGAGATTTGCTAACTTGACATGATTGATGGAAATTTCTTCTAGTTGATTGTTATCCTTAGGTGTTCTGTAATAGGTGATGACGCAGTTTTTGAGTTGATCAGTATCTCTTCCCGTAGGAGTAAGGCTCATAAAGCCGTAGGACTGATTATCCCGCTTGACTTCGAGAAGCTGACCGTAGTAGAAGTGGTCGTTTTTGGGATTGGTGATGGAACTCTCTGGATTTTTATCTTCGAAGCTAAAGCCTTGGTCCAAAAGCTCGGAAGCCTTGCTCTCACTGATAATGACAGTAGTATCTTGAATGGTTACTGGAACAGGTTGAGCCGGAAGACCACTCATCATGATGCAAAACATAAAAACATAACTCGTTAAAAAAGATGTCCCGATAAAAGCGTTGGTTGATGCATAGACATGACTGTTATGAAAGTTTTTTCTTATAGCCAGTACAACAAATTTACCAATACTTTTTAAAACCATACTAACAATTACGATAAAAAATTGTTTTTTCAAACATTCATAAATGGCTTGAGGAAAGCTATTACCATGATAGTAGAAGACAGCCAATACGAGTAGATTTACGATTAAATAGATTAGCAAGAACCAATGAATCTCTTTAAGGGCATTAGCATCAGTGATTTCTTCATAGTCAACGTGAATTCTTCCTTGAACAGCATGGCCAAGTTTATAAATCCATTTGGGAATGTCTTTGCCTTTTTTAACCGCAACTACAAGTCTAATATAGAGATAGATAGTAAAGCACAAAGATAGAAAGAAAAGAGTATAAAATCCTAAAACAATAGTGGTGAGCATGACTACTTCCCCCGTTTTTCAATTGCTAGAGAACAATTTTGTTAGCTCCATTATAGCACTTTCTAGGGAAATAGAGCTAGAAATATCAGCAGTTTCCTTAAAGATAAAAAGATGAGAATCATTGCCATTTAAGCTTTACCGATTGCGCTGATAGAAGGCTGCCCCTTCTTCTTAATGGTTTTATTGTTTGGGAATTGGGAATTAAAGAGAAAGATAAGATTTGAGAGAGAACATAAAGGAGTAGAGAGCCATGGGTAGAACGGTGATCATAGGTACTTTAATAGTTTTTACAATCTTTAATTTGCTACTCGGTCTGGGTTTTTATCTCTTTCTAAAAAAGAGGAAAGAGAATGGACAGTCGTTGTACGAAACTCCTGTAAATCAACAAACTCGAACAGAAAAACTGGGTCTAGGAGAGATATTGGTCTACCTGTCTCTGATTGCCATCGCAGGGATCTTTGCCTTTCAGACCTTAAATAGAGGTGGTGTGGGGAATTCTATTTTAGCCAAAATGATCCTCCTACCAGCTATAATGGCTCTTTTCAATGCAAGAAAAAGGACTGGAAAGTCTTTACTTGCCCTCCTTACAACCTTTATGGTCTTTCTAGTAGGAGTTATGTTTAATCTCACGATTGGTTTGCCACCTCAAGCACCAATTTTGCAAATTAATGAAAGTAAAATCACGTTAGCAGAAACCAAAGCAAGCGATCTGATGGAAGCTGGATTTGATATCTATGTAAAACAAGGTGATGGTGGTAGCGACTACGAAGACCTCCTGACAGATGGCAATTTCCAAAAGTATTCGGGCAATAAAACAGTCACTATCGAAAAAGGCTTCAGACTTGATAGTAATGCTGTTCCTTACGCTCCCTATCTTCTGGCAAAAGATGGCATAGTACTGGGGAGTATTTCCTTTTACGGGGCAGAAGATAAGGACGTGGTTTTAGAAGATTCTAGGGTTATTCAGGTTCGATTTAACAAGGACAGTATTGAAGCAGCTAAGAAACATTCTATCACTTTGAAATTGGATGAACTCGACTTGACTACTAGACTTGATATCCCGCTTGTTCAAGAAACTTTTAAAAAGCATCTATGGTCAATTCCCCCATCAAATACAAGTGATGTCACTCAATTGTGGTATGGATTACAATGGGCTAGCAACAGTGACTCTCTATTTTGGAATGAGTATTATAGTCTCATCCGTCTAAATGAAAATTATTTGATGACTGATTTTGAACTAGCTGCTAAAGTGGCGCGTGATGAGTAATATGATTTTGAATAGTTGAATTAGCTTATGCCTATCTATAGGAATTAATTTATTTAGTTCCTTTTTTTGTTTTTGATTTAAATTTAAAACGATTTCTATTTTTGGGTTGAATAAATTACACGAACTAAACACTAAATTATTTAAAAAAAGTTCTAAAAAAATACTTTTACAAGATTGTGAAATCATGGTATAGTAATGAAGCTTAGAAAATGAGATGATGTTTTCTAGCAAATATAAACCCGAGTAAAAAATGCCTACGGACAGGCAGGGTTGAATGCCGAAGCGTGGTTGAAAAGCCACATTATTGATAGGGTTAAAAGCCTACTTTTATAAGTTGATGTTAGGACACTTGTCCTAATTCGTAAAGATTTGTTAGTGTGGTGAAAGCACACGTCATCTTGTGAAACGATCAATAAAGTACGTAATATTTGCTACTAGAGAGTTAGGAAACATCAGGAACAGACATACTCAAAAGAAACAAACAAAAACACGTCAGTAGATTGTAGAGCAGGTGCCAACCTGCTCTTTTTTTCATAAGTATCCTTTAGAGCCTTACATAAGGTGAAAAAAACTATGATAAAGGAGTATGTCTCTATAATGTTAAATCAAAACCAAGCTCCAATTTATGAGGGATTGGTCAAGTTACGAAAAAAAAGAATTGTACCTTTCGATGTACCAGGTCATAAGCGTGGTCGTGGGAACCCGGAATTAGTGGAACTTTTAGGGGAAAAATGCGTTGGTATTGATGTCAATTCTATGAAGCCCTTGGACAATCTAGGACATCCCATTTCGATTATCAGAGAAGCGGAAGAGCTAGCAGCAGAGGCTTTTGGTGCTGCTCATGCCTTTTTGATGATTGGTGGGACAACATCATCTGTTCAAACTATGATTCTCTCTACCTGTAAAGCAGGCGATAAAATCATCCTTCCTCGAAATGTTCATAAGTCAGCTATTAATGCACTCGTTTTATGTGGCGCCATTCCCATTTATATCGAGATGAGTGTGGATCCAAAAATCGGTATTGCTTTAGGGCTTGAAATGAGCGTGTGGCGCAAGCGATTAAGGACCATCCGGATGCCAAGGCTATCCTAATAAACAATCCAACCTATTATGGGATTTGTTCAGACCTTAAGGGGTTAACAGAGATGGCTCACGCCGCAGGAATGAAAGTCTTAGTAGACGAGGCGCACGGTGCTCATCTGCACTTTACAGATAAACTTCCTCTGTCTGCTATGGACGCAGGAGCAGATATGTCAGCTGTATCCATGCATAAGTCCGGTGGCAGCTTGACTCAAAGTTCCCTTCTTTTAGTTGGCAATCAGATGAATCCTGAGTACGTACGTCAGATTATTAACCTGACACAGTCAACATCAGCATCTTACCTGCTAATGGCTAGTCTGGATGTTTCTCGTAGAAACTTAGCCCTTCGTGGTAAAGAATCCTTTGAGAAGGTCATTGAACTATCCGAGTACGCTCGTCGTGAAATCAATGCCATCGGTGGCTACTACGCATACTCAAAAGAGTTAGTAGACGGTGTGTCCGTTTGTGATTTTGACGTGACCAAGCTGTCAGTTTACACACAGGGTATTGGTCTAACAGGGATTGAAGTTTATGATCTCTTACGGGATGAATATGACATTCAAATTGAGTTTGGTGATATCGGCAATATCTTAGCCTACATTTCGATTGGTGACCGTATCCAAGATATTGAGCGCTTGGTAGGTGCTTTGGCTGATATCAAGAGACTATACTCACGAGATGGGAAGGACTTGATTGCTGGAGAATATATCCAGCCTGAGTTGGTGCTATCTCCTCAGGAAGCCTTCTATGCAGAGAGAAGAAGCTTAACATTAGACGAGTCCGTTGGCCAGGTCTGTGGGGAATTTGTCATGTGCTATCCTCCAGGTATTCCAATCCTAGCGCCAGGTGAACGGATTACACGAGAAATTGTCGATTATATCCAATTTGCCAAGGAACGTGGTTGTTCCCTCCAAGGTACTGAAGATCCAGAGGTCACTCATATCAACGTCATTGAAAGAAAGGAGAACTAGATGGATTTATGGTTTTCTGAAGTTCATACTCCAGATGTGAAGTTAACGATGAGAACAGCCAAACAGCTTTATTCTGGTCAAAGTGAATGGCAGGATATCGAGGTTCTGGACACCCCAGCTTTTGGGAAGTGTTAATTTTAAATGGGCATGTCTTGTTTTCAGATGCAGATGACTTTGTCTACAACGAAATGACTGTTCACGTTCCTATGGCTGTCCATCCAAATCCAAAGAAAGTCTTGGTTATTGGGGGTGGTGACGGTGGTGTTGCCCAAGTATTAACTCTCTATCCAGAATTGGAACAAATCGATATTGTAGAACCAGATGAGATGCTGGTTGAGGTTTGTCGAGAATACTTCCCAGATTTTGCTGCAGGACTTGATGACCCTCGTGTCACCATTTACTACCAAAATGGACTAAGATTTTTGAGAAACTGTGAAAATGATTACGACATCATCATCAACGATGCGACAGATCCATTTGGCCATACGGAAGGACTCTTTACCAAGGAATTTTACGGCAATAGCTATAGAGCTTTGAAAGAAGACGGTATCATGATTTATCAGCATGGTAGTCCCTTCTTTGACGAAGATGAGTCAGCATGCCGAAGCATGCACCGCAAGGTTAATCAAGCCTTTCCAATCAGCCGGGTTTACCAAGCACATATCCCAACTAGTCCTGCGGGCTATTGGTTGTTTGGATTTGCATCGAAAAAATATCACCCTGTCAAAGATTTTGATAAGGAAGGCTGGAAAAAACGTCAGCTTTTCACAGAATACTACACTGCAAACTTACATGTGGGGGCCTTTATGTTGCCTAAGTATGTAGAAGACATTTTAGAAGAAGAGGAAGGAAAAAAATGAGTCGTTTATTAGTTATTGGATGTGGGGGCGTTGCCCAAGTTGCTATTTCAAAGATTTGCCAAGATAGCGAAACTTTTAAAGAGATTATGATTGCTAGCCGTACCAAGTCAAAATGTGATGACTTGAAGGCTAAATTAGAAGGCAAAACAAATACTAAGATTGAGACAGCTGCTCTTGACGCTGACAAGGTAGAAGAAGTGATTGCCTTGATTGAAAGCTACAAACCAGAAGCTGTTTTGAACGTAGCTTTGCCTTATCAAGACTTGACCATCATGGATGCTTGTTTGGCAACAGGTGTCCACTATATCGATACTGCTAACTATGAGGCTGAGGACACAGAAGACCCTGAATGGCGTGCTATTTATGAAAAACGCTGTAAGGAACTTGGTTTTACAGCCTACTTTGACTACTCATGGCAGTGGGCTTACCAAGAAAAATTCAAAGAAGCAGGCTTGACAGCTCTTCTTGGTTCTGGTTTTGACCCAGGGGTAACCAGCGTCTTTTCTGCATACGCCCTCAAACACTATTTTGATGAAATCCATTATATCGATATTTTAGACTGTAATGGTGGTGACCACGGTTATCCATTTGCGACAAACTTTAACCCAGAAATCAATCTACGTGAGGTTTCTGCACCAGGTTCTTACTGGGAAGATGGAAAATGGGTAGAAGTCGAAGCCATGTCTATCAAACGTGAGTATGATTTCCCTCAAGTTGGTCAAAAAGACATGTATCTTCTCCACCATGAAGAAATCGAATCATTAGCAAAGAATATTCCAGGAGTTAAACGCATTCGCTTCTTTATGACTTTTGGCCAATCTTATCTAACGCACATGAAATGCTTGGAAAACGTTGGTCTCCTTCGTACAGATGCCATTAACTTTAACGGACAAGAAATTGTTCCAATTCAATTCTTGAAAGCCTTGCTTCCAGATCCTGCAAGCCTTGGCCCACGTACTGTTGGTAAAACTAATATTGGATGTATCTTTACAGGTGTCAAAGATGGCGTTGAAAAGACAATCTACATTTACAATGTTTGTGACCATCAGGAGTGCTATGCAGAGGTTGGTTCACAAGCCATTTCTTACACAACAGGTGTTCCTGCCATGATTGGGACAAAATTAGTGATGGATGGTACATGGAAACAGCCTGGAGTTTATAACCTTGAAGAATTGGATCCAGACCCATTCATGGAAGCTTTAAATAAATACGGTTTGCCATGGGTTGTGGTTGAAAATCCAGAAATGGTGGACTAATGAAGTTAGAACAAGTACCAACGCCAGCTTATGTCATAGATTTAGCAAAACTAGAAGAAAATTGTAGCATTCTGCACCAGGTTCAGGAAAAGTCAGGTTGTAAGGTTTTGCTAGCTCAAAAGGCTTATTCTCTCTATAAAACCTATCCTTTAATTAGCCAGTATCTATCAGGTACGACAGCTAGTGGACTCTATGAAGCGAAGTTAGCTAGAGAAGAGTTTCCGGGGGAAGTCCATGTATTTGCACCTGCTTTCAAGGAATCAGATATGGAAGAGCTACTGCAAATATCGGATCATATTGATTTTAACTCAGAGAGACAACTTCGAAAGTATGGTCAACGTTGTCGTGAGGCTGGTATCAGTGTGGGTCTTCGCATCAATCCTCAATGTTCAACGCAGGGGGACCACGCGCTTTATGATCCTTGTGCACCTGGCTCTCGTTTTGGAGTGACTTCAGACAAGATACCTAGTGATTTGCTGGACTTGGTTGACGGGCTTCATTTTCATACTCTTTGTGAGCAGGGGGCAGATGATTTAGAGACAACCTTGAAAGCAGTAGAAGACCAGTTTGGTGCCTATTTGCATCAAGTTAAATGGCTTAACATGGGTGGTGGTCATCATATTACAAGAGTTGACTATGATGTGGACTTACTGATTTCTGAGATTAAACGCATTCGAGAAACTTATAACGTGGACGTCTACATTGAACCTGGAGAAGCTATTGCCCTTAATGCGGGCTATCTAGCGACAGAAGTCTTGGATATTGTTGAAAACGGGATTGAGACCTTGGTGCTAGACGCCTCGGCAAGCTGCCACATGCCAGACGTTCTTGAGATGCCTTATCGTCCCCCATTGAGAGATGGTTTTGAAGCGCAAGAAAAACCTTATACTTATAGACTCTCTTCAAATACTTGCCTGACAGGGGATATCATTGGGGATTACAGCTTTAAAAAACCAATTGAAATTGGCAATCGCCTCTATTTTGAAGACATGGCAATTTACTCCTTTGTCAAAAACAATACCTTTAACGGCATTGGGCTTCCAAGTTTGTATCTCATGGATAAAGAGGGTAAGTGCAGTCTAGTCAAAGCATTTGGCTACCAAGACTTTAAGGAGAGATTATCATGATGGACAGCCCAAAGAAATTAGGTTATCGTATGCCTGCAGAGTATGAACCCCATCATGGGACTCTCATGATATGGCCTACTCGACCAGGTTCTTGGCCATTTGAAGGCAAGGCTGCTAAAGCAGCTTTTAGCCGGATTATCAAAACCATTGCTCAAGGGGAAACAGTCTACCTTTTGCTGGAGAAAGACTATATATCTGAAGCGCAATCCTATCTTGGAGACAATGTTGTTTATCTAGATATTCAGACAAATGATGCCTGGGCTCGTGATACAGGTCCGACCATTCTCCTCAATAATCAAAGGGAAAAATTGGCGGTAGATTGGTCTTTCAATGCCTGGGGTGGTGCTGTTGACGGTCTTTACCAAGACTATGAAGCAGATGACCAAGTAGCCAGTCGTTTTGCAGAAGTCTTAGATATACCTGTTTATGATGCCAAACCATTTGTACTGGAAGGTGGAGCTATACACAGTGACGGTCAAGGAACCATTCTTGTGACTGAAAGTTGTTTGCTCAGTCCGGGTCGTAATCCTCACCTGACTAAGGAGGAGATTGAAAAGACCTTATTAGAGAGCCTCGGTGCCGAAAAAGTCATTTGGTTGCCTTACGGTATTTACCAAGATGAGACAAATGAACACGTCGATAATGTTGCAGCATTTGTTGGTCCTGCAGAGCTTGTTTTAGCTTGGACGGACGACGAGAATGATCCTCAGTATGCCATGTCTGTAGCAGATCTAGCTCTCTTAGAGAAGGAAACTGATGCAAAAGACCGGAGTTTCACTATTCATAAACTTCCAATCCCAGCTATCAATCAAGTAGTTACAGAAGAAGATTTGCCGGGCTATACTTATGAAGAAGGCGAAGAGGAGCGTTATGCAGGTGAAAGACTAGCAGCTTCCTATGTGAATTTTTACATTGCTAATAAGTCTGTCTTGGTTCCACAATTTCAGGATGAAAACGACCAAGTTGCCTTGGATATTCTGAGCCAGTGTTTTCCAGACCGTGAAGTTGTAGGAATTCCTGCAAGAGATATTCTTTTAGGTGGTGGAAATATCCACTGTATTACCCAACAAATTCCAGAATAGGAGAAAAAGATGAGAAATGTAACGGTTGCAGCCATTCAGATGCAATGCGCTAAGCATGTGGAAACGAATATCCAAACAGCTGAACGTTTAGTTCGACAAGCTGCTGAGCAAGGAGCCCAAATTATTCTCTTGCCTGAATTATTTGAACGTCCCTATTTCTGTCAGGAGCGTCAGTATGACTACTACCAGTATGCCCAGTCGGTGACAGAAAATACGGCTATTCAGCATTTTAAAGTGATTGCCAAGGAACTAAAAGTGGTTTTACCAATCAGTTTCTATGAAAAAGATGGTAATGTCTTATACAATTCTATTGCTGTCATTGATGCAGATGGAGAAGTGCTAGGAGTTTATCGGAAGACTCATATACCAGATGACCATTATTATCAGGAGAAATTCTTCTTTACTCCTGGAAATACTGGTTTCAAGGTCTGGGATACTCGCTATGCCAAGATTGGTATTGGCATCTGTTGGGACCAATGGTTTCCTGAAACAGCCCGCTGCCTGCGTTAAATGGTGCAGAATTACTCTTTTATCCAACAGCCATTGGTTCAGAGCCTATTTTGGATACAGATAGTTGTGGTCATTGGCAACGTACCATGCAAGGGCATGCAGCAGCAAATATTGTGCCAGTTATTGCTGCTAATCGTTATGGTTTAGAAGAAGTCACTCCTTGTGAAGAAAATGGGGGACAAAGTTCCAGCCTTAACTTCTACGGTTCATCCTTTATGACCGATGAAACAGGAGCTATTTTAAGTCAAGCCGAACGACAAGATGAAGCGATCCTCTTAACCACTTATGACCTTGACAAGGGAGCAAGCGAGCGCCTAAATTGGGGCTTGTTTAGAGACAGAAGACCAGACATGTATAAAGATATTGTCAGATGAGAAAAAGCCTCTTGGAGGCTTTTTCTTTATATACTATATTAATTTTTTTGATAAAGTATTAGAAATCTGATAAAATGAACATAGCATTACTGAGGAGAAGAAAGACTGGGAAGCTCTCACTGAATTTTTTTCCTTTAATAATTAAGTCGTTATGACGGTAGATATGGTCAAGCAATGAAGGACCACAAAGCGCCTGATCTAAATACATATTCGGTTTATTTGGATGAGTTCTTAGCAGAAATTTCTCAAGCTGAATTATTTTAAATGATATTCTATCATTGTAATTACGGTAATTATTTGTTATAATACTTCAAAGGAGGAAATCAGATGGTAGTAAAAACAAGAAAACAAGGAAATTCAATCACCATTACCATTCCAAGTGAATTCAATATTCCAAGTGGTGTTAAATACGAAGCGAAATTGTTACCAAGTGGTGAAATTATCTTTACTCCCGAAGAGTCTGGACATCAGATTTCTTATGTATCTGATGATGCCTTTGACTTAAATTTGGACAAAATTTTTGACGAATACGATGATGTTTTCAAAGCTTTGGTGGAAAAATGACAGTCTATCTGACAGAAAAGCAAATTGAAAAAATCAATGCTTTAGCAATTCAACGGTATTCACCTAATGAAAAAATTCAAACAGTTAGTCCTTCTGCCTTAAATATGATTGTCAATTTACCAGAACAATTTGTCTTCGGTAAACCTCTTTATCCAACAATTTTTGATAAGGCAACGATACTATTTGTCCAATTGATCAAGAAGCATGTTTTTGCCAATGCTAATAAACGAACTGCTTTCTTTGTTTTGGTGAAATTTCTACAGTTAAATGGTTATCGTTTTTCTGTAACAGTTGAAGAAGCGGTAGATATGTGTGTAACTATCGCAGTAGACTCCTTAACAGATGAAAGGTTATCTAGCTACACCAAATGGATCTCTGAACATTCATTTAGAACTAATGGCCAAATTTAAGCTTGGATATTTAAATCCTATAAGTAAAAAAATAGATAAACAGACAGTATTAGAATTCTGAAATACAGAAATCTAATATTTTGAATATGTCAATCATTCAACCTTATTAAACAAAAAAAGTAGCCCCCTCAGGCTACTTTTTAAAATTCTTTGTAAACATAAGTATTTTCGGGTTTGTCTACTTTGACGAAGGACTGGACTTCAAGGGTTGGGAGGACTTGGTTGAGTTCTTTGTGATAGTGATTGCTAATATTACCTTTGACTCTGACCCAAGTGTTATTTTCGTACTGAATAGTGTTTCCAGTGGTCAAAAGGCCAAAAACTCCTGAATCAGCGATACAGTGCATAATACCAAAACGAAAAACAAATTGACTATTGGTATGATTTGGATCGTTGTAGACAAAGCCAATAAACTCGATTTCCTTGCCTTCAAATTCGTTTGGAAAATCGTAGATAGCTTCCATAACTTCCAGGTAATTTTCATCACTGATAACTATACTAGATTGAGCTAAGTATTTATCAGCACTCTTCCGAATAATATTTTCATGAGCTGTTTGTGAATAAAACCTGCTAGTATCTGGTTTGAGATACTGACTGCTGGTACCTTCACTTGCTTGGATTGCCTTGTCAGTTCCTTCCGACAAAGGGAAATAATATCCTTTTGCCGATACTGTTTGTGAATCCAGAGTGACAGTTGGAAAGGTAAATCCAACTAACAAGGGCAAACTTAAGAGGACAAAACTAGCAAGCTTAGCTGTAAAACTATGTAAGTGACTGTGTTCTTTCAAATGCTTGAAGCAAATATAGGCTTGAACGATGGCTAGTAACAATGACAAAACCATGCTGATATAAGCCAGATATGAATAGTGGAGGTTTATATACTGATTGAGCTTACCTGATAGGTGCAGATAAAGGGTTAAGATAAAATAGCCAAATAAGATAAAAAATCGAATCATAGCATCACCCCGACTAGATAAGAATAGACAAGAACAACAAGAGTTACAATTGTCATGAATTGCCAAATAAAGCGGGTTTTGAGATAATTCTTCATCATGAGTAGGTTCTTGACATCAAGCATGGGACCTATAACCAGAAAGGCTAATACAGGAGCGAGCCCAAAACTTGATAGAAGAGAAGACCCGATAAAGGCATCCGCTTCACTACAAAGGGATAGTAGGAAAGATAAGAACATCAGAAGAACAATTGCCAGCAGTGGTGTCGCACTGATAGATGTTAGAATTCGAGTTGGTACATAGACCTGAACTATGCTGGCAAAAAGACAGCCAAAGACCAAGTAACGGCCCATATCAAAGAATTCATCAATAGCCTGGATAAAGACCTGAAGCAGTTTTCGACTTTGAGAAAGCTGAGAAAAATCATGCTCATGGCAAGCTAGTCTATTTTCTTTTTGAATAGGTTCCTCCCAGACAAAACCAAGAAAGATACCCAATATAGTAGCAACTAGAATAGCGCCCAAAGTTCTTAGGAAAACCATTTGAATAGAATTACCAAAGGCTGAATAGGTAGCAAAAAGTACAATGGGATTGATAATAGGAGCTGTGACCAAAAAGGGAACAGCTGTATAGCTAGGGACCTTTTTCTCTAAGAAACGATTGATGATCGGAACGATTCCACACTCGCAAGAAGGAAAGAGAAAACCAATGAAGGTACCAAAAAAGATTCTCCCCAAGCGATTTTTAGGGAGAAATCTATAAACTTTCTCAGGAGTGACATAGACTTCAATGGCACCAGAGATAATACTACCTATTAAGACAAAGGGCAGGGCTTCAATGATGATAGATAGAAAGATAGCACCAGCTTGTAAAATACTTGGAGAAAGATTTTCAAAAAGAGCCATCTATTTTTTCTTTTCAGCCTTATTTTTCTTTTCTTTATCGTCTGGGAAAGTCACTTGCTTCAAGTCAGGAAGTTTGCGAACTCTTCGAACATTTTATCTAAGTCATCCGTTTTCGTAAATTTAACAGCCATAGGGCATACCTCGATTCTAAATATCTTTTTTTATAATTACTAATTATTTTGTGTCTTTTTTAAAAACGCTATTAGTAGTAGAGATGAAATATATAATACTATAAACAAGTACAAAAAAATTATTAACTTTCCCAAAAAAGTAATAAATTTGCTTAGATATTATTAGATAAAAGTAAGGTTTCTAATTTTTTTGAACATTAATTATGGGAACTATAAAAGAATAAAAAAATTAAATGAAGAATTATAATATTTTTTTCTATATAGGGTTGCAATAGAGGAAAAAAAGCATCAGTTATAGTTAGTGTAAACCAGACGAGATTAATGATTAGAGTTATACGATTTTTCCAAGTTTTTAAGTATTTTACTATCATTCACATTTGATAAATTTATAATACTCGGAATGATTTTATTTGCTCCTATTGTGATAAACAGAGATTGGGTTAATAAAAAAATATTTTAGTATTACTTTGAGATATTGGACTATTATCTAAAAAGAAGAGGGAGTAGAAATACAGTACTAATTATAGCAGTTATCAGATCTTGTTTGAGAATTTTGCTTTTGAGAATTTTTGCTTTTTAAGAATTTGCATAATATAATCCATTTTTTTCTTTTATTTTTTTAAAATGCTCTCCATTAAGATTATTTTTTTCTCTAAATTAAAAAAAGCTATAAATTTTTTTGAAATAGTTACATAATATTTTTAAGAAAGAAAACCTAATTTCTATATAGCTATTTTTACACTCTTTTTATCAATGTTATAATTAATTTATTTTCATTAATTAAAAAAATAAATTGTTATACAAGATATTACCAAAACTGACTCGCCCAAATAAAAATAAATTTCCTTATGGTATAATAGTTTCATGGATAAAAAATATGAAAAAATTTCCCAAGATTTGGGTGTAACTTTAAAGCAGATTGATACTGTCTTGTCTTTGACAGCAGAAGGAGCAACTATCCCTTTATCGCCCGTTATCGGAAAGATATGACCGGAAGTCTAGATGAGGTAGCCATTAAAGCTATCATCGACCTCGATAAGAGTTTAACTGCTCTAAATGATCGTAAGGAAGCGGTCTTAGCAAAAATAAAAGAGCAAGGCAAGCTAACTAAGGAGTTAGAAGAAGCAATTCTAGCAGCTGAAAAACTCGCAGATGTAGAAGAACTCTATCTTCCCTATAAGGAGAAACGTCGCACCAAGGCGACGATTGCGCGTGAGGCTGGACTTTTTCCACTTGCTCGTTTAATTTTACAAAATGTTTCTAACCTAGAAAAAGAAGCAGAAGCATTTGTCTGTGAAGGTTTCGAGACTCCTCAAGAAGCTTTGTCTGGGGCTGTAGACATCTTGGTTGAAGCACTATCCGAGGATGTTCATTTACGTTCAATGACATATCAAGAGGTACTTAGACGCTCTAAGATTACTTCTCAAGTCAAAGATGAGAGTCTTGATGAAAAGCAAGTCTTTCAAATTTATTACGATTTCTCAGAAACAGTTGCAAACATGCAAGGCTACCGTACGCTTGCCCTTAATCGTGGTGAGAAGCTAGGCATTTTGAAAATTGGCTTTGAGCATGCGACTGATCGTATTCTATCTTTCTTTGCTGCTCGTTTTAAGGTTAAGAATGCTTATATAGACGAAGTTATTCAGCAATCTGTTAAGAAAAAAGTATTACCAGCTATTGAGCGACGTATTCGTACTGAACTAACAGAAAAGGCAGAAGAAGGAGCTATTCAACTCTTCTCAGAAAACCTTCGAAATCTTCTCCTTGTTGCACCTCTTAAGGGGCGAGTGGCCCTTGGATTTGACCCTGCCTTTCGTACAGGTGCCAAGCTTGCAGTCGTTGATGCGACCGGGAAGATGCTGACGACGCAAGTCATTTATCCTGTTAAACCAGCTTCAGCTCGTCAGATTGAAGAAGCAAAGAGAGATTTGGCAGATTTGATTGGCCAATACGGTGTGGAAATCATTGCTATCGGAAATGGTACTGCTAGTCGTGAGAGTGAAGCCTTTGTCGCTGAAGTACTTAAAGAATTTCCTGCGGTCAGCTATGTTATTGTAAATGAGAGCGGGGCATCTGTCTACTCAGCTAGTGAACTTGCTCGTCAAGAGTTTCCAGAGTTAACCGTTGAGAAACGTTCTGCTATTTCTATTGCTCGTCGCTTGCAAGACCCGCTGGCTGAGTTGGTTAAAATCGATCCCAAATCTATCGGTGTTGGTCAATACCAGCACGATGTTAGTCAGAAAAAACTGTCTGAAAGTCTGGACTTTGTTGTTGATACAGTAGTTAACCAAGTCGGTGTCAATGTCAATACAGCTAGTCCAGCCTTACTTTCGCACGTAGCTGGGCTTAACAAAACAATCTCTGAAAATATCGTCAAGTATCGTGAAGAAGAAGGTAAAATCACTTCACGTGCGCAAATCAAGAAAGTTCCCCGTTTAGGTGCTAAAGCGTTTGAACAGGCTGCAGGTTTCCTCCGTATCCCTGAAAGTAGCAATATCCTTGATAACACAGGTGTTCACCCAGAAAACTATGCTGCTGTTAAGGAACTCTTCAAACGTTTGGACATTAAAGACCTAAATGAAGAAGCGCAAGCCAAACTCAAATCTATTTCAATCAAGGAAATGGCCCAAGAATTAGACCTCGGTCAGGAAACCCTTAAAGATATTATTGCAGATCTTTTAAAACCAGGACGTGATTTCCGTGATTCTTTTGATGCTCCAGTTCTTCGTCAGGATGTCTTGGATATCAAAGACTTGAAAGTTGGCCAAAAGCTTGAGGGCGTTGTTCGTAATGTCGTTGACTTCGGTGCCTTTGTTGACATTGGTATTCACGAGGATGGCCTGATTCATATCTCTCACATGAGCAAGAAATTCATCAAGCATCCGAGTCAAGTCGTCTCTGTTGGTGATTTGGTAACTGTTTGGGTGAAGAAGATTGATGTCCAACGCGAAAAAGTAAATCTGTCGCTCCTTGCACCAGATGAATCTAACTGATTATGTTAAACAAGTCTCTTTAGAAGACTTTGGGAAACCTTTCAAACACCAAGCTCAATGGAATTCTCGTCTACGGTCGACAGGTGGACGATTCTTTCCAAAGGATGGGCATTTGGATTTTAATCCCAAAGTCTATCAAGAACTTGGCTTAGAGGTTTTTCGGAAATTGTTCGTCACGAACTCTGTCATTATCATCTATACTATGAGGGCAAAGGGTATAAACATAAAGATGTAGCCTTTAAGAAACTGTTAAAAGAAGTAGATGGACTCCGCTTTGTTCCTCCCTTGTCAAGTTTCAGTCAAACACCAGTTCTAATCTATACTTGTCAGACTTGTCAGACTTGTCACCAAACCTATCAACGAAAGCGACGAATTGATACCAAACGTTATCGTTGTGGTCTCTGTCGTGGCAAACTCATTTTGCAAAATCCGCCTAAGGACTGATGCAGGGTGTTTTAGTTCATGTTATACTTATTTCAAGAATACCGAAAGAGGTACAAACTATGAATAAAAATTTTTACAAAATGAGACGAAATCGTATGATATCAGGAGTACTTGCTGGACTCTCTGATAAATGGGACCTTGATGTTACTCTTGTGCGCTTTATTTTTGCTATCTTTACAATCGCAAACTTTGGGCTTGGAATCATCATCTACATCATCCTAGCCTCTATCTTGCCAACAAAAGAAGATATCGAAGCTGATATGTACGGAACAGGACCACGTAAGATTAAAGAGGCTGAACCAATCGATGATGATAAAGGTTGGTTTTGGTAGTTTTACTTAATTGTTTATGTTTGGATAATAAAAAAAGATACCTTGAGGTATCTTTTTTAAATACTAAACAACTGACCCAATAGATAAGTCACTCCCATGGTTAAAAGACCGATACAAAGGTTACGAATCATAGCTGTTTTGGTTGGGGCTTTCCCGAGTTTGGCACTGGTGTAACCTGTAATCAATAGAGAAATCGCAACGATAAAAACAGTAGCAGGGATTCGATAGTCACTTGGAAAGATGGTAATAGAAAGCATCGGTGGTAAACTACCAAGAACAAAAGCGATGAAGCTAGATGCTGCAGCATGCCAAGGATTGGTAAACTCTTCATACTCGATTCCGTATTTTTCCTCAACTAAGGCTTTAAGTGGATTTTTAAGAAAAGCTTTGTTGACTAATAGTTGAGCTGAAGTTTCACACTCACCATTTTGAAGATAAGCAGCATAGAGAGATTTCTTTGCAGCCTCGATATCCTTATCCAAAAGTAATTGCTCACGGGCTACAGCGGCTTCTTCAGTGTCTTTTTGAGTAGATACTGAAACATATTCACCTCCAGCCATAGAGAAGGCACCCGCTAAGATGGCGACCAAACCTGAAAGAAAGATTATCCAGATATTACTGGTTGCACTGGCAACCCCTGATAACAACTCCAGCGATGGAAATGATTCCGTCATTGGCTCCGAGCACACCAGCACGTAAAATATTTAAACGACCAGCGAAGTTTGAATCAATTTCATGTGTAATTTCTGACATAGTCTTCTCCTTTATATTCATTATAAAGTATAGGAGGAGTGAAAACAAACTTTTTAAACTATCTGAAAAAAGTTTTTCAATTCTAATAAATGCCATAGCTATTGCTTATGCTAATATATAACAAAGTTGTATTTGTAACTGACTGTCATAGATGATACAATTGATTTAATGAAATCTTTGGAGGTCTGATGATGACTCGTGAATTTAAATTTGAAACCCTACAATTGCATGCAGGACAAGTGGTAGATGCTACTACCAAGTCTCGTGCTGTCCCTATTTATCAAACAACATCTTTTGTATTTGAAGATACACAGGAGGGGGCAGACCTTTTTGCCCTTCAAAAAGCTGGAAATATCTATACTCGTATTACCAATCCAACAACTTCAGCCTTTGAAGAGCGTATTGCAGCACTAGAAGGCGGAGTAGGTGCACTTGCCACAGCTTCTGGGATGGCAGCTCTTACTTATACTATCCTTGGACTTGCTCATGCTGGTGATCATGTGGTTGCAGCTTCAACTATCTACGGTGGTACCTTTAACCTTTTGAAAGAAACCCTTCCTCGTTACGGAATTACCACAACATTTGTAGATATCGATAATCTAGAAGAAGTGGAAGCAGCGATTAAAGACAATACAAAACTTGTTTTGATTGAAACTTTAGGTAATCCAGTTATCAACATTCCTGATATCGAAAAAATTGCTGAAATTGCTCACAAACACCAGATTCCTTTGGTTGCTGACAATACTTTCGCAACACCTTATCTCATTAATGTCTTTTCTCACGGTGTTGATATCGCAGTTCACTCGGCTACTAAGTTTATTGGAGGTCACGGTACAACAATCGGTGGTGTGATAGTTGATAGTGGGAAGTTTGACTGGGCAGCTTCAGGGAAATTCCCTCAATTTGTCAATGAAGATCCAAGCTACCATAATTTGAGCTATACTCGAGATGTAGGTGCTGCAGCCTTTATCGTTGCTGCTCGTGTCCAATTGCTTCGCGATATGGGTGCCGCCCTTTCACCATTTAACTCATTCTTGCTCTTGCAAGGTCTTGAAACACTTTCTCTCCGTGTTGAACGCCATGTTCAAAACGCTGAGAAAATCGTTGATTTCCTTGTTAACCATCCAATGGTAGAAAAGGTTAACTATCCAAAACTTTCAGATAGTCCATATCATGCATTGGCTGAAAAATACCTACCAAAAGGGGTTGGATCAATCTTTACCTTCCATGTTAAAGGTGGAGAAGCAGAAGCACGTAAAGTTATTGACAACTTAGAAATCTTTTCAAACCTTGCCAATGTAGCAGATGCCAAATCGCTAGTTGTCCATCCAGCTACAACAACTCATGCTCAATTGTCTGATTCTGACCTAGAAGCAGCAGGAATAGCTAAAAATCAAATCCGTCTATCAATTGGACTAGAAAATGTCGATGATTTGATTGAAGACCTTCGTATTGCTCTTGAAACTATTTAAAAATAGATAAAATTTATCTGGTTTAACTTCCTTCTCACGAATAATAAAGTGAGGAGGATTTTTATGTATAGTATATCATTTCAAGCAGATTCACTCTTACCTAGAGAAAGATTAGTAAGAGAAGGAGTGGGAGCTCTGAGCAATCAGGAATTATTGGCTATATTATTACGAACAGGTACCAAACAAGCTAATGTTTTTGAAATTGCGCAGAAGGTTTTAAATCAACTGACATTTTTAACCGATCTAAAAAAAATGAGCCTACAGGAATTACAGACTTTATCAGGTATTGGACGAGTTAAAGCTATCGAACTACAAGCTATGATTGAACTAGGCTACCGGATTCATAAACGCGAAACAGTAGAGATGGAGAGTATCCTAAGTAGTCGAAAGTTAGCGAAAAAGATGCAAGATGAACTAGGGGATAAAAACAAGAGCACCTGGTGGCGCTCTATCTGAATACTCAGAATCAAATTATTCATCAGCAAACTATTTTTATAGGTTCTGCTACTAGAAGTATTGCTGAACCACGGGAGATTCTCCACTATGCCTTAAAGCATATGGCAACATCTGTGATTCTGGTTCACAATCACCCATCAGGAGCAGTACTTCCTAGCCCCAATGATGATCATGTTACCAAGCTTGTTAAAGAAGCCTGTGAGTTAATGGGCTTGGTCTTACTAGACCATCTAATCGTCTCACACTCCGACTATTTTAGTTATCGTGAGAAGACAGATATGATATAAAAAACCTGTATATAATACAGGTTTTACAATTCATTGACGACATAGTCGAAAAGTGTTTTATCTTTGGGACGATTTTCAAAAAGAAATTCGGGATGCCATTGAACACCAAGATAAGGGAAACCGTCTGTAGTTGTAACAGCCTCGATAATACCATCTTTAGGATCATGAGCTACAACTTTTAGATTCGGAGCTAGGTCCTTAATACTTTGATGGTGGAAAGAGTTGATATGAGAAATTTCCCCATAGATTTCTCGAAGAATAGTATCTGGCTCAGTAACAAGTCTCTGAGTTGTATACTCAGCAGAAGTGTCCTGCCAATGATGTTCGATATCTTGATAAAGAGACCCGCCCATGGCTACGTTAAAAAGTTGAGTACCACGACAGACAGAAAAAATTGGTTTATTTTGTTTAATGGCTTCTTTGATAAGTGCTAGTTCAAAAATATCACGTTGAAGGTGGTAATCGTCGCTATCAATAGCTTTTGGCTCACCATAGTATTTAGGGTCAACATTTTGCCCACCAGTTAGAATAAGCTTATCAATTAAACTAATGTAGTAACCGGCCATTTCTTCATCACCAATTGGTAGGATAATGGGGATACCTCCAGCTTCCTTAACTCCTTCCACAAAGCCTTTGGCAGCGTAACTCATCATAAGCTCATCATCTGGATGGGCTTTTTCGTTTCCTGTAATCCCAATAACTGGTTTTTTCATAAATCAATTCGCTTTCTAATCCTCTTTTCGCATGAAATAGAGGAGGGTTTGAAGTTCGCTAGTAAGATCGACATACTGAACAACTACGTCTTTAGGAAGATGCAGGTGAACAGGAGAAAAACTGAGGATACCTTTGATACCAGCATCAACCAAAAGTTCCGCAACTTCTTGAGATTTAACACTAGGAACAGTAAGAATAGCAGTTTTAACATCACTATCCTTAATTTTGTCCTTTATTTGAGAGATTCCATAGATTGGAACACCGTCGGGTGTCTTGGTACCAACCTCAGGATGATCATCTAGGTCAAAAGCCATGATAATTTTCATTTTATTACGCTCATGAAAGCGGTAGTGGAGGAGGGCATGTCCCATATTTCCAATACCTACCAGCATAACATTGGTAATAGAATTATCATTTAAAAGATCAGCGAAAAAGTTCATGAGCTTTTTGACATCATAGCCAAATCCACGACGTCCAAGTTCGCCAAAGTAAGAGAAGTCACGACGAACAGTTGCAGAATCAATTCCAATCGCTTCTGCAATTTGTTTTGGAATTAGCTCTTTCAATTTTTCTCGGCATTAAATCTTTTTAAAAAAATACGGTAATAGAGAGAAAGTCTCTTTGCTGTTGCTTTAGGAATAGCAGACTGTTTTTTTCTTTTCACAAAATCACAACCTTTCTATCTACTATTTTATAGAAAGCTTGTGAAAATTGCAACAATAACGAAAAAAACTAAGAAAAAAATCTTAGTTTATCTTCGTTTCGTGGTAAGTTCTTAAAAAAAGCGGTAGAGGTTACCTAGAAGCCCTTGATAGATTTCAACTCCATCATGTGTTAATGAAGTAATATGAGTAGTATCAGGGAAGAGTTACACAACCCGATAGAGAGAGCATAAGAGCTTCATAGTCTTCATATTCTTGCACACGCTCTACTTGATAGGAGTCCTTGTAAGTTAATCGAAACATAATGACCTTCTATCTTTCGCTTTTTTTGTAAATACGCCACGTTCAACCAGGCTATCCATCAAAAAGTAAAAATTTCTCTTGGTGGATATGAGTTTCTTCTGATTTGAAGATATCAACTAAACGTAGACCAAATTTATCAGTGATATTGATTTTTACACCAGTTAAGTCTTTGTTGATGATAATCTTAAGTTGGAATCCTTCTCCGCTATTTGGAACTTTTTCAAGTAGACGCGTTAATTCATAGTTCCCAACTTTAGTTTCAAAAAAAGTATTATCTTTAAGCGTAAATTTTTTAACAGTTGGACTAAGTGTGTATTCGTAACGACAATTTTTAAGTTTAATCGTTTGTTCAAATGCCATTAAGTTTATCCTCCGATGATATTTTTAAGAGTTTTAGCAAGAGTTATCATTTCTTGTTCTGTATTTTGAGGTGAAATGCTGACACGTACAGACTCGTGTAAGCGTGGAGATTCTTCTCCGTAGAAGGCTTGAAGAACATGACTGACCTGAACAACACCAGCTGTACAAGCAGAACCTGTAGAAATAGAAATACCTTCAAGGTCTAAACGAAGTAGTAGTAGATCGTTGCGTTGTCCCGGAAATCCGATATTTAGGACATAAGGGAGTTGCTCTTTACCTTGATTGAGATAATAGATTGATCCAGCCATTTCAGTTAGAAAAACTTTCTGTAGTTTTTGAACTTTATTAAAGTTAGTCTCTAGATGATCTATATCGTCCTTAAGAGCTGCGACCATACCTATAATTGCGGGAAGGTTTTCTGTCCCTGCTCTTTTTTTCTGTTCTTGATCTCCACCATGTAGGTAAGGATCAAAATCTGTAGAAGCAGCGTATAGGAAACCGATACCCTTTGGACCGTGAAATTTATGAGCAGAAGCACTGAGGAAATCTATTCCTAGTTCTTCAGGAAAAATCTCTAGCTTCCCGACAGCTTGAACAGCATCTACATGATAAGCTGCTGAATGAACTTTTAAAATCTGACCAATTTCAGCGATTGGTAAAAGAGTACCTGTTTCATTGTTAACATACATAGTTGAAACGAGAATAGTATCTTCACGTAGTGCATTTTTGACTTGATCTGCAGTGATTTCTTGATTGTCGGGTTTTAAAATAGTCACTTCAAACCCAAAATTTTCAACCAGATATTCAATTGGTTCAAGCACAGCGTGATGCTCGATAGCAGTAGTAATAATGTGTTTTCCGCGATTTTGATGACGAAGACAGTAGCCGATAATAGCTGTATTATTACTTTCTGTACCACCAGATGTGAAGAAATGTGTTGGGGCTTTGTACCTAGTATACCTGCTAACTCTTGACGGGCTTCACGTAATAATTTTCCTGCTTGACGCCCATGACCATGAATACTAGAAGGATTGCCATAAGTCTCCTGCATGACTTGAGTCATTGCTGAGATAGTCGCAGATGACATGGGTGTCGTAGCAAAGATTATCTAAATAAATCAAAAAAACTCACCTAATTTCTATTTAAATTTAAATAGTGGACTAACTGGTTTTTCTTTCATGAATACGAACCATGGCATCACCAATTAGTTCGCTTGCGGTAATATATTGTACATTCTTAGGCTTTTTACTTTCTGTCAATACAGAGTCTGTAACCAAGACTTCCTTGATATTAGCTGCATCCAACAACTCTGCAGCACCGTTGACGAACAATCCATGGCTGGATACCGCGTAAATTTCAGTAGCACCATCGCGTTCCAAAATTTTAGCAGCTTCTGAGAAAGTACGGCCTGTATTAAGAATGTCATCGATTAAGATTGCTTTCTTACCTTCAACCTCTCCGATAATGTAACCTTGGCTACGTTCAGAATCATCTTGGGCATAGTCAATGATAGCAATCGGAGCATCAAGGTATTCAGCAAGGCTACGAGCACGTTTTACACCTGAGTTTTTAGGGCTAACAACAACCACATCTGGACCAGTTAAACCTTTATCAATGTAGTGTTTTGCAAATAGCGGAATTGTATAGAGGTTATCTACAGGAATATCAAAGAAACCTTGTACCTGAACAGCATGAAGGTCCAGTGTCAATACACGGCTAACCCCAGCTTTTACTAACATATTTGCAACAAGTTTAGCCGTAAGAGGTTCTCGAGAAGAAGCAATACGGTCTTGACGAGCATAACCAAAGTATGGAAGCACAACGTTAATGGTATTTGCACTAGCACGAACACAGGCGTCAACCATGATTAATAGTTCCATCAAGTGGTTATTTACAGGGTAGCTTGTTGATTGGATGATATAAACATCATATCCACGAACACTTTCTTCGATATTAACCTGGATTTCACCATCGGAGAATTGACGTGATGATAACTTTCCAAGTGGAACACCTGCAGCATCTGCAATTTTTTGAGCAATTTCATGATTGGATGAAAGTGAAAAAAGCTTCATATTTTTTGTATCTGACATTGATAAACCGTCCTCTATAAACTAAGTAAATCGGTGAAAAAAACATTTTTTAAGTAAAGTGTTTTCTTTCACAGATTCTATTATATTTTATCTCTTCTATTTTATCAAAAAAAGTTGATTATTTCAGTTATTTTTTTCATATTTTCTATAAATCGTACTAATTTTGAAGGTGCTTTCTTGTATTGGATCTCATTTACCTGTAAAAACTCCTGAAAATCAAGACTTCCTTGGTCGCCATTTTCAACTTCTAGCTCTAGTTCATAATCTACAATATCGAAGTAGCTGCTTTTGTCAAGTGCCATGAGTCCAATTGCTGTTTCTTTTTCGAAACGAACGGTTGTTAAACAACCTAAAACCACCCAACCACTTGTTGAAAGTCCACGGCTAGTTAATTCTTCTAGAATCATCCCCTGAGGAAGTTTACAATTTTCAAGACAATATTTAGCTTCCTCAAGAGTAAGGGATTGGTTGTATTCCATATTTCCGACTTCTTGAGGAATCTTAATAGTCAGTTCGGCGCTTGTATCAAACGTACGAATGCGCATAGCGATTTTATGTTGGCGAAGGTAAAAATCAGGCGTATCTAGGTAGTAATTTCTTTGTGTAACAGGAGTGACTTCTGAAAAATTGAGCTAGCAATCGATCATATTCTTCTTCATTGAGAAGTGTTTTCATTTCTATTTCTAAATGTTTCATTTTTACAACCTTTTTCTTTATATTTGAAAGCGATTTATGGTATAATAAGCATTGTATTTGATTGTATATGATTTTCATGAGAAAATCAAAAACTAGATAAATGAAACTGCATAGAGAATTGGACATAAGAGTTATATGATTACAGAATGGGAAGAATTTTTAGATCCTTACATTCAAGCTGTCGGAGAATTAAAAATAAAACTCCGAGGAATCCGAAAACAATACAGAAAACAAAACCGACATTCTCCAATCGAGTTTGTCACAGGTCGGGTTAAACCGATTGAAAGTATCAAAGAGAAAATGGCACGCCGGGGTATTGGCTATGACACACTTGAACAGGATTTGCAAGATATTGCAGGTTTACGTGTCATGGTTCAATTTGTAGACGACGTAAACGAGGTTGTTTCTATCCTTCGTAAAAGACAGGATATGAGAGTTGTTCAAGAACGTGATTACATTACTCATCGAAAGGCTTCAGGTTATCGTTCTTACCATGTGATTATTGAGTATATGGTTGATACGATTTACGGCGCAAAAACCATTCTAGTTGAGATTCAAATTCGTACCTTGGCTATGAACTTTTGGGCTACAATCGAGCATTCTCTCAATTATAAATATCAAGGAGATTTCCCAGAGGAAATCAAGGAACGACTCGAGATCACAGCCAGAATTTCACATCAGCTAGACGAAGAAATGAGTAAAATACGTGCGGATATCCAGGAAGCACAAGCGCTCTTTGATCCTTTGCACAGAAAGTTAAATGACGGGGTAGGAAACAGTGACGATACCGATGAAGAATACAGGTAAACGAATTGACCTTATTGCCAACCGTAAGCCTCAGAGTCAGAAAGTTCTATTCGAGTTAAAAGAACGATTAAAAAAGAATAATTTTATCCTGAATGATAAAAATCCAGATATCGTCGTCTCTATTGGTGGAGATGGGATGTTGTTGTCTGCTTTTCATAAGTATGAAAACCAACTGGATAAGGTTCGTTTTGTTGGGGTTCATACAGGACATTTAGGTTTTTATACGGATTATCGTGATTTTGAGTTGGACCAATTGGTTACAAATTTACAGTTGGATAATGGTGCTCAAGTGTCTTATCCACTCCTAAGTGTCAAAATATTTCTCGAAAATGGTGAAGTTAAGTCTTTCCGAGCACTAAATGAAGCTAGCATTCGTCGAGCGGATCGAACTATGGTTGCTGATGTCATTATTAACCATGTTCCCTTCGAACGCTTCGTGGTGACGGCCTAACAGTTTCAACACCGACTGGAAGTACTGCTTATAATAAATCACTTGGTGGAGCAGTACTGCACCCGACCATAGAGGCCCTGCAATTGGCTGAAATTGCTAGTTTGAACAATAGAATCTACCGCACACTTGGTTCTTCAATCATTGTTCCTAAAAAAGACAAGATTGAATTGATACCAACTCGAAATGACTATCACACAATCTCAATCGATAATAGTATTTATTCTTTCCGAAATATTGAGAAAATAGAGTATCAGATTGATCACCACAAGATTCATTTTGTAGCCACGCCAAGCCACACCAGTTTTTGGAATCGTGTCAAAGATGCCTTTATTGGTGAGGTGGACGAATGAGGTTTCAGTTTATTGCCGACGAACATATCAAGGTCAAAACCTTTTTGAAAAAACATGAAGTTTCAAAAGGGTTACTTGCCAAGATTAAGTTTCGAGGTGGTGATATTCGAGTAAACGGGCATCCGCAGAATGCAACCTATCTCCTAGATATCGGAGATGAAGTCGTCATTGATATTCCGCCAGAGGAAGGATTCGAGACACTTGAAGCAATTGATTATCCTCTAGATATTCTATTTGAAGATGATCATTTCTTGATTATCAACAAACCCTTTGGAGTCGCTTCGATCCCTAGTGTCAATCATTCCAATACCATTGCCAACTTTATTAAGGGCTACTATGTAAAACAAAACTATGAGAATCAGCAGGTTCATATTGTGACTCGGCTTGATAGAGATACCTCTGGATTGATGCTTTTTGCTAAACACGGCTATGCGCATGCTAGATTAGATAAACAGTTGCAAAAAAAGGCTATTGAAAAGCGTTATTATGCCTTAGTCAAGGGAGATGATCATCTGGAACCTCAGGGAGAAATCATCGCTCCAATAGCCCGAGATGAAGATTCTATCATCACTCGACGAGTAGCAAAGGGTGGAAAATATGCCCATACGTCCTATCAAATCGTGGCATCTTATGGGAATATTCACTTAGTTGATATTCGTCTCCACACCGGGAGAACCCACCAGATTCGGGTTCATTTCTCGCATATTGGATTTCCATTACTCGGAGATGATCTTTATGGGGGAAGCTTAGAACACGGCATAGAGCGCCAGGCTCTACATTGCCATTACTTATCGTTCTATCATCCTTTCTTAGAAGAGCAGCTAGAGCTAGAATGCCCACTGCCGGATGATTTCGACACACTTATTACACAGTTATCAAATAATAATTTATCTTAAAAGGAGTCAAAACTCATGGAAGTTTTTTTGAAAGTTTGAAAAGCCAACCTAGTTGGTAAAAATGCACGCATCGTTCTACCTGAAGGTGAAGAACCACGTATCCTACAAGCAACGAAGCGCTTGGTAAAAGAAACAGAAGTTATCCCTGTACTCCTAGGAAACCCTGACAAAATTAAAATCTATCTCGAAATCGAAGGAATTACAGAGGGTTACGAAGTCATCGATCCAGAACATTACCCTCAATTTGAAGATATGGTAGCTGCGCTTGTTGAACGTCGTAAAGGAAAAAAATGACAGAAGAAGAAGCGAGAGAAGTACTCATCAACGATGTTAACTACTTTGGTGTTATGTTAGTTTATATGGGCTTGGTTGATGGTATGGTTTCAGGAGCTATTCACTCAACAGCTTCGACCGTTCGTCCAGCTCTTCAAATCATCAAGACTCGTCCAAATGTGAGCCGTACATCAGGTGCCTTCCTTATGGTTCGTGGTACTGAACGTTACTTGTTCGGTGACTGTGCTATCAACATCAACCCAGATGCTGATGCCCTAGCTGAAATCGCGATTAACTCAGCGATCACAGCTAAAATGTTTGGTATCGAACCTAAGATTGCTATGCTTAGCTATTCAACTAAGGGGTCAGGTTTTGGTGAAAGTGTTGATAAGGTAGTGGAAGCTACTAAAATTGCTCACGACTTGCGTCCTGACCTTGAAATCGATGGTGAATTACAATTCGATGCTGCTTTTGTTCCAGAAACTGCAGCTCTTAAAGCTCCTGGAAGCAACGTAGCTGGACAAGCTAATGTCTTCATCTTCCCTGGTATTGAAGCAGGTAACATTGGTTACAAGATGGCAGAACGTCTAGGTGGATTTGCTGCAGTTGGACCAGTTTTGCAAGGTCTTAACAAGCCAGTAAATGACCTTTCACGTGGATGTAACTCTGACGATGTTTACAAACTAACTCTAATTACAGCAGCACAAGCTGTTCATCAATAAGAATAAAATCCCTCTTTCTCTCTTGGTAAAGGGGGATTTCCCTTTTTTAAAGACATAATTCATCTGCAAAAATAGCCAAAATATGGTAAAATAGTCAGTAATCATCTATGTTTTATAGAATAAGTTTGTATGAAGAAAAGGAAATAAAATGGCAACTATTCAATGGTTTCCTGGACATATGTCCAAGGCGCGTCGTCAGGTCCAGGAAAATTTAAAATTTGTTGACTTTGTAACAGTTTTAGTAGATGCACGTTTGCCCTTGTCTAGCCAAAATCCAATGCTGACTAAAATCATCGGGGACAAACCAAGACTATTGATTCTAAACAAGGCAGACCTTGCGGATCTAGCATTAACAAAAGAATGGCGTCAGCACTTTGAATCACAAGGTATTCAGACACTTGCTATTAACTCTAAGGAACAAATAACAGTAAAAGTAGTAACGGATGCTGCTAAGAAACTCATGGCAGATAAGATTGCTCATCAAAAAGAACGTGGGATTCAAATTGAGACCTTGCGTACCATGATTATCGGGATTCCAAACGCTGGTAAATCGACTCTGATGAACCGTTTAGCTGGTAAGAAAATTGCTGTTGTTGGTAATAAACCCGGTGTTACTAAGGGTCAACAATGGCTTAAAACCAATAAGGACCTTGAAATCTTGGATACTCCAGGGATTCTTTGGCCTAAATTCGAAGATGAAACCGTAGCACTCAAACTTGCATTAACTGGAGCAATCAAGGATCAGTTGCTTCCAATGGATGAGGTAACGATTTTCGGTCTCAATTACTTTAAAACGCATTATCCTGAAAGCTTCAAGAACGTTTCAAACAAATGAATCTGGACGATGAGGCTCCAGAAATTATCATGGATATGACGCGTGTCCTTGGTTTCCGTGACGATTACGATCGTTTTTACAACCTCTTTGTTAAAGAAGTTCGTGATGGAAAACTTGGTAACTATACCTTAGATACATTGGATGATCTCAATGGCAACGATTAAAGAAATAAAAGAAGAATTAGCAAGGATAACTGATCTTGAAAGCCCCGTATTTAAGGAATTTGAAAAAGATTCTCGTTCAGGTGTCCAAAAGGAAATTGAAAAGCGTAGAAAGGCTATCCAAGCAGAAATGGATGAAAATCTTCGCTTAGAAGCCATGCTTCGATATGAAAAAGATCTATATAGTAAAGGGTTATCTCTAATTGCAGGTGTAGACGAGGTTGGACGTGGCCCGCTAGCTGGTCCAGTGGTGGCTGCTGCAGTGATTTTACCTCAAAATTGTAAAATTAAAGGTTTAAATGACAGCAAAAAAATTCCTAAGAAAAAACACGAGGAGATTTTTCAAGCTGTCAAAGAGAACGCCTTAGCAATCGGTATCGGGATTATGGACAATCAAGTCATTGATCAAGTCAATATCTATGAAGCGACGAAACTAGCCATGAAAGAAGCTATTTATCAGCTTGAGCCTCAACCAGAGCACCTCTTGATTGATGCTATGAAGTTGGACTTGCCGATTTCTCAGACATCAATCATCAAAGGGGATGCCAACTCCTTATCTATTGCAGCAGCATCGATTATAGCTAAAGTTACCAGAGATAAGATTATGGCTAACTATGACGAAAAATTTCCAGGCTATGATTTTGCTCAAAATGCTGGCTATGGAACTGCTAAGCATCTAGAAGGAATTGAAAAGCACGGTGTCACACCTATTCATCGCACCAGTTTTGAACCGATTAAAACGATCGTTTCAGAAACTAATATAAGATAATTAAAGGAGAGAATTATGGAGGAACAATCGGAAATACTTAGTTCCAAGAAAGAATTTGCCTTCGCGTCCAGTACGATCTTAGCCCAAGTAGGGCGAGGTATTATTGTCGGATTAGTCGTAGGAATTATTGTCGGATCATTTCGATTTTTGATCGAAAAAGGCTTTCATATCGTTCAAGGATTTTATCAAGACCAAGAGAATCTGATACGGAATCTATTGATTATTTTATTGTTTTATATCCTCATTTTCTTACTTAGTGCCAAATTAACACGTTCAGAAAAAGATATCAAAGGTTCTGGTATTCCTCAAGTTGAAGCCGAGTTAAAAGGTCTCATGTCTCTCAATTGGTGGAGTATCCTCTGGAAGAAATACATTCTGGGTATTTTAGCCATTGCGAGTGGGCTTATGCTCGGTCGTGAAGGTCCCAGTATTCAGCTAGGTGCCGCTGGAGGAAAAGGAATTGCTAAATGGCTCAAGTCTAGCCCTGTTGAGGAGCGTTCTTTGATTGCTAGCGGAGCTGCTGCTGGACTTGCTGCAGCTTTTAATGCACCGATTGCGGGGTTATTATTTGTAGTAGAAGAAGTCTATCACCATTTTTCACGATTCTTTTGGGTTTCTACCTTGGCTGCTAGTCTAGTAGCAAACTTTGTCTCTCTTCTCATCTTTGGCTTAACTCCTGTGCTTGATATGCCTGATAATATTCCTCAAATGAGTCTTAGTCAATATTGGATTTATCTGGTTATGGGGATTTTTCTTGGAGTTTCTGGATATCTATATGAGAAAGCCGTTCTGAATGTCGGAAAAGTATATGATTGGGTTGGTCAAAAAATTCATCTAGATAAGGCCTATTATCCTATTCTAGCTTTTCTTCTTATCATTCCAGTAGGAATCTTCCTACCTCAAATACTTGGTGGGGGAAATCAGGTTGTCTTATCATTAACAGAACAAGATTTTAGCTTCCAAATTCTCTTAATTTACTTTATCATTCGCTTTATCTGGAGCATGATCAGTTACGGAAGTGGACTTCCTGGTGGAATTTTCCTACCTATTTTAGCTTTAGGATCCTTACTTGGAGCTCTGGTCGGTGTTATTTGTGTCAATCTTGGTCTTGTTAGCCAGCAGCAATTCCCTATCTTTGTGATTCTTGGAATGAGTGGCTATTTTGGTGCTATCTCAAAAGCACCTTTGACAGCTATGATTCTTGTTACTGAGATGGTCGGTGATATACGTAATCTCATGCCTTTAGGTATGGTGACCCTAGTTGCCTATATTGTTATGGATCTGCTCAAAGGGGCGCCCGTCTATGAAGCCATGCTAGAAAAAATGTTACCTGAATCAGCAACTGATGATGGAGAAGTTACCCTAATTGAAATTCCAGTATCAGACAAAATAGCTGGTAAGCAAGTACATGAACTCAATTTACCACACAACGTACTCATCACAACCCAAGTACATAATGGGAAAAGTAAGACAGTTAATGGATCTACAAGGATGTATCTAGGTGATATGATTCATCTCGTGATTCCAAAAAGTGAAATTGGAAAAGTGAAAGATTTATTGTTGTAGGATTAGTAATTTACATAACTTATGTTATGTCTTGTATATTGTTGGTCTAAAATTAGTCATTAAAATGATTTACCGAATCATATGAATCAAAAACTCGATACCATTATTTAGGAATCGAGTTTTTATATTATATTCTAATAAACTGTAGAAGCTTTGGAAATTTTTTTAAGTCAATAAATTAATGATCAATGATTCAGTTAGCCAATCTAGACGTTTTTTTAGAATTGTATAGCTTATTTGAACATTCATAAATCTCCCCTATAACATCTTTCCGAAAAACTATAATTTTCTTGAAAAATATATCTAGCTATGCTATACTACTAGTATAGAAAGATTTGGAGAAAAACATGAAACGCGAGATCTTATTAGAACGGATTGATAAACTCAAACAAGTCATGCCCTGGTATGTTCTGGAATACTACCAATCAAAACTGGCTGTTCCCTACAGTTTTACGACCTTATACGAATACTTAAAGGAATACGATCGATTTTTCACCTGGGTTTTAGAATCTGGCATATCGAATGCTGACTCCATGGCAAATATTCCCTTAGATGTTCTTGAGAACATGACCAAAAAGGACATGGAATCTTTTATTCTTTACTTACGGGAACGACCTCTGCTTAATGCTAATACAACCAAAAACGGAGTTTCTCAAACAACCATTAACCGTACTTTATCTGCATTGTCTAGTCTTTATAAGTATTTGACCGAGGAAGTTGAAAATGAACAAGGTGAACCTTATTTCTACCGTAATGTCATGAAGAAGGTTTCTACCAAGAAAAAGAAAGAAACCTTGGCGGCCCGAGCTGAAAATATCAAGCAAAAGCTCTTTTTAGGGGATGAAACAGAGGGATTTTTGAATTATATAGATGAGGAATACCCTAAAACTCTCTCAAATCGAGCCTTATCGTCCTTTAACAAGAATAAGGAGCGAGATTTAGCCATTATTGCACTCCTTCTTGCCTCTGGTGTCCGTCTCTCTGAGGCAGTTAACCTAGATCTTCGAGATCTCAATCTTAAGATGATGGTGATTGACGTCACTCGAAAAGGTGGAAAGAGAGACTCGGTCAATGTTGCTGCATTTGCTAAGCCTTATTTAGAACAATATCTCGCTATTCGGGACAAACGTTATAAGACAGAAAAGACTGATACAGCTCTCTTTCTAACTATGTATAGAGGTGTTCCAAACCGTATCGATGCTTCTAGTGTTGAAAAATGGTGGCCAAGTATTCAGAAGACTTTAAAGTCCGCGTAACTCCCCACAAACTACGCCATACTCTTGCAACACGTCTCTATGATGCAACCAAGTCGCAGGTTTTGGTAAGCCATCAACTGGGACATGCTAGCACACAAGTAACGGACCTGTATACCCATATCGTTAATGATGAGCAAAAAAATGCCTTGGATGGTTTATGAGATACATAATATAAATTATGTAATGTTTTAGTATTAAAAAAAGAGCGTAGGATTTTTTATGATATCTTACGCTCTTTTATTCTTTCTATAAAAATTCGATCCAATAATTACGGTGCGGCTCAATAATGACTGGTTTTCCCCAAAATGATTTTAGATAGGCCAAGTTTGCAGGGGTTACCGGTCTTTTTTCATCATTGAATTTCTCTGCACTCTCTTCCGTTAGAAAGCATTTAACAGCTTCATATGGTGTACCATCGCCTGCTATTCGATCAATTCCTAAATAAGCAATTTCATCACCGGGTTTTGGAATATCTCTAAATAGTTTACCAATAAAATAAACCGTTTTATCTTTCATTAATTCATAAGCCTTACTATTTTCCAGTCTGTTATTCGCTGCAGCGTACATAATACAAAAACTGTCCACAATATCTTTCATTGGCATTAACTCATCTTTGCTAACGATGATTTCCTCAGGAGCAAGACCACCAATAATTAGGGCTTTAAAATGTGCTTGCTGAATAACATTGTCTAAAGCCATTCCCAGTGGGATTTGGACAGCTTGCAAACCTAATGGTTCTAACTCTTGTCTTTTCTTATCGAAATGTTCTTGTGTGATACTAATATTCAAATCGTAAGGATTTGTAGATTCTTGGTTTTTAAAAAAAGCTACCACAGTACGATCTAACTGTTCAAATAGTCCGAGATTTTCAATTGGAATCTTTATCATTGATGTTAGGCCTCTTTTATTTTAAATTTCCACTATATTATACCCCCATCAAATTTTAATATCAAGTTTAAACAAAAAAGAAATCCATATTACATGGATCTCTTTTGATTTTATTCTACAACTGCCTCAGCAATTTCTTCTGCAGTGATTCCTGCGAAATAACGACCTAGGTTAATGGTTTGAAGGGCTTTGAGGACATCTTCACGTTCGTATTTGACACCACGAAGGACATCTTCTACTGCTGCAACATCTTCGATACCGAAGAAGTCACCGTATATCTTGATGTCTTGGATTTTTGATTCAATGACGTTAGCGAAGATTTCAACCTTACCGCTTGGGAATTTAGTTCCACGACGGACATTGTATTCAGGTGATTTCCCATAATTCCAATCCCAGGTACCGAACTTGGTTTCCTTGATACGATTGATTTCAGCCAATTCCTCATCTGAGAAGACATACTCTGTCATTTCAGGGTATTCTTTTTTCATGTATTCCAAAAGTAGGTCACGGAATTCTTCTACAGTGATTTTTCAGGCAGTTCATCTACGATATTGGTTACTCGTGCACGAACTGATTTAACACCTTTTGATTCGAACTTATCTTTAGAAACCTTAAGTGCGTTAGCTAGGACTGACAAATCCACGTCAAAGAGAAGACAACCATGGTGCATGATACGGCCATTGATATAGGCTTGTGCATTTCCACAGAATTTCTTACCGTCGATTTCTAAGTCGTTACGGCCTGTAAATTCAGCTTTAACACCAAGTTCAGATAAAGTATTGATAACTGGAGTAGAGAAGCTCTTGAAGTCAAAAGCCTTGTTTTCATCTTCTTTTGAAATGATAGTATAGTTGAGGTTGTTCAAATCATGGTAAACTGCTCCACCACCACTGATACGACGTACTACTTCAATTCCGTGTTCACGAACGTAGTCTCTGTTGATCTCTTCAATGGTATTTTGGTGACGTCCTACAATGATAGATGGTTTGTTAATCCAAAGCAGGAAAATTTGATCCTCGTCCAAAAGGTGTTTAAAGGCATATTCTTCCAAAGCAATATTAAAGGCAGTGTCGTTTGAATGATTGATAATATATTTCATAAGATACCTTCTAATACGATAGAGACTGGAAAATAATTCCAGTCTAGTCTATCTATTTTTATTTTTTCTTAGGTGAATGGATGGCCATTCCAAGAACATCCGCAAACGCTTCGTACATAACTTCTGAGTATGTTGGGTGACCGTGGATTGTCTTAAGCATTTCTTCAACAGTAATTTCCATTTCGATGATGCTTGACGCTTCGTTGATCAATTCAGCTGCTGCTGGACCGATGATATGAACACCAAGGATTTCACCATATTTCTTGTCAGCAATAACTTTAACAAAACCTTGAGCAGCATCAGAAGCAATCGCACGTCCGTTAGCAGCAAAGTTGAATTTACCAATTGCTACATCATATTTTTCACGAGCTTGTTCTTCTGTCAAACCAACTGCTGCCACTTCTGGAAGTGTGTAGATAGCTGCAGGAGTTAAGTTCAATTTGGCAACAGCGTGGTTTCCTTTAAGTGCATTTTCAGCTGCTACTTCACCCATACGGAAGGCAGCGTGAGCTAACATTTTAGTACCGTTGATATCACCTGGTGCATAGATACCTGGAACAGAAGTTTCCATGTATTCGTTGACTTTGATACGACCACGTTCTAATTCAAACTCGACTTCACCGATACCTTCAAGGTCTGGCACACGTCCGATTGATAGAAGAGCTTTATTAGCAATGATATCATCTTTTCCTTCAACTTTGATACGAAGTTTGCCATCTTCTTCAATGATTTCTTGGAGTTTAGTATCAGTCAAGATTGTCATACCTTTACGTTCAAGAATTAAACGAAGGTTCTTAGATACTTCAGCATCCATAGCTGGAACAATACGGTCCATCATTTCGATAACAGTAACTTTTGAACCAAATGTCATGAAGGCTTGTCCAAGTTCGATACCGACAACACCACCACCAATGATCACAAGGCTTTCTGGTACTTCGTTCATTTCAAGGATATCATCACTAGTCATCACAAGTGATGATTCCATTCCAGGAACGTTGATCTTGCTGACTTTAGAACCACCAGCAAGGATGATCTTCTTAGTTTCAAGCAATTCAGAACCATTGACTAAGACATTCTTATCTTTAGTAATAGTACCGATACCTTTATGAACATCAACTCCATAGCTACGAAGAAGTCCTGCAACACCACCAACAAGAGTATTAACAACTTTAGATTTAGTTTCTAAAAGTTTGTCCATATCAACAGTGAAGTTAGGATTTTCAATTACGATACCACGATTTGCAGCGTGACCGATATTTTCAATAATTTCAGCATTGTGAAGGTAAGTCTTAGTTGGGATACATCCTCGGTTCAAGCAAGTTCCACCAAGTTCAGATTTCTCAACAAGAGCAACTTTACCACCTAATTGTGCAGCTTTAATAGCAGATACATAACCAGCAGGTCCACCACCGATAACAACGATATCGTAAGCGTCATCGCTCTTACCATCATCATTTGAGGCACTTGCTGCAGGTGCTGGGCTAGCTTCTGGTGCAGCCGCTCCAGCTGTTGGGATATTTTCCCCTTCTTCACCAAGATAACCGATAACTTCAGTAACAGGGACAGTCTCTCCGTCGCCTTTTAGAATAGCGATCAAGTAACCGTCTTCTTCGGCTTCCAATTCCATGCTGACTTTGTCAGTCATGATTTCCAAAAGGATTTCTCCTTCTTTTACAAATTCTCCGACTTTTTTATTCCATTGGACGATTTGTCCTTCTGTCATATCCACGCCGGCTTTTGGCATAATTACTTCTAAGGCCATATCTTACTTCCTTTATCTATATTTCTAAAAATAAATTCTCTAAACCAACATTGAGATTGGGTTTTCAATTAAAGCTTTCAAGTCTTTCATAAACTTAGCACCAGCCATACCATCTACGACACGGTGGTCAATTGTTAAACCAAGACTCATAATTGGACGAATCACGATTTCACCATTAACTACAACAGGTTTCTCAATTGTCGAGCTAACCCCAAGGATTGCTGAGTTCGGTTGGTTAATGATTGGACCGAATGATTGAACACCAAACATTCCCAAGTTACTGATGGTGAAGGTTGAATTTTGCAATTCGCTAGGAGCTAGTTTACCATCTAAGGTACGTCCGATAACATCTTTGAAGGCAACTACCAACTCAGACAAGCTCATTTTTTCAGCATTATAAACAACTGGCGTCATCAAACCATTATCCATTCCAACTGCCATCGCAAGGTTGACATAGTTGTGAGTGATAATTGTCTTACCATCTTCCGTTAATGAAGCGTTAATGTACGGGTGTTTCATAAGCGTCTTAACAACCGCAAGTGAAAGCAAGTCTGTAACGGTAATTTTCTTACCAGTTGCTTCCATGATTGGATCAAGGACTTTCTTACGAAGGGCAAGCATTTCAGACATATCGACATCGTAGTTAAGCGTGAAGGTTGGTGCAGTCAAGTATGATTCAACCATACGTTGAGCAATAACCTTACGCATTGGTGTCATCGGAATACGCTCGATTTCCCCATAAGGAGTTACGTTATCTGGAATTTCTTCCACTTTTTCGATCTGAGAAGGTGACTTAATCGTATCGTTTTCAATATTTTCCGGAAGGAAAGCTAAAACATCCTTCTTCATAATCTTGCCACGATGACCAGTTCCTTGGATTTCTTGCCATGCAATGTTATGTTCAAGGGCAATTCGTTTTGCAAGTGGCGAAATGCGAACCACATTAGTGTCTTTAAATGTTTCCACGTCTTCTTTGTGGACACGACCGTTTGCGCCTGAGCCAGAAATATTGTAGAGATTAATTCCTAAATCATCCGCTAATTTTTCTAGCTGCAGGAGTCGCTCTTAGCTTATCATCAGCCATGACCTCTCCTATTCTATACTATGATATTAAGGACGAAGAGGGCATGAAAAATAGGAGATTGACGATGTGTTCGATGAACACAAGGAAATCTATCTTTTTCACAGACCTCCGTCCGAATTCAGTTACATGATACTAAGGGCGTAAAAAGTCACAGTGAAAATAGGAAACTTGACGAAGAAACTTTAGTTTCTAGGAAAGTTTATCTTTCTCACACAGACTTTAGCCCATGCTCTAATCTAAGATACTAAGGACGTAGAGAACTTTGCATCTATAGATACAAAGCTTCTCGTCTGATTGTTTTTACATAATTTATTTTATGTACTATTGTTTGTTGTGAGTTTTACGGATTGCATCTTTGATGCTTTCAACAGTTGGAATCATTGCATTTTCAAGATTTTGTGCGTAAGGCATCGGTACATCCTCACCTGCACAACGGCGAATAGGTGCATCTAAATAATCGAATGCTTCTGATTCTGAGATAATAGCTGAAATTTCACCGATATAACCACTTGTTTTGTGGGCATCGTTGACAAGAACTACTTTTCCAGTCTTCTTAACTGAGTTAATGATGATATCTTTATCAAGTGGAACCAAAGTACGTGGGTCTACTACTTCTACTGAGATGCCTTCTTCAGCCAATTCTTCAGCTGCTTGCATAACACGACGAAGCATTTTACCGTATGTTACTACTGTTACATCAGTTCCTTCGCGTTTGATTTCTCCGACACCAAGCGGAATTGTATAGTCAGGATCTACTGGTACTTCACCTTTTTGATTAAATTCTGATTTGTATTCAAGAATGATAACAGGGTTGTTGTCACGGATAGAAGACTTAAGAAGTCCCTTCATATCAGCTGGTGTACCTGGAGCTACAACCTTCAATCCTGGGATATGAGTGAACCAAGATTCCAATGATTGTGAGTGTTGTGCTTGCAGAACCTACTCCGTTACCAGCGGCACAGCGGATTGTAATTGGTACTTGACCTTTACCACCAAACATGTAACGAGTTTTAGCTGCTTGGTTGACGATATTATCCATGGCAATAACAGAAAAGTCCATGAAAGTCATATCAACGATTGGACGAAGTCCAGTCATAGCAGCACCAGCAGCTGCTCCAGAAATAGCTGCTTCGGAAATTGGACAGTCACGAACGCGTTCTGGTCCAAATTCCTCAAGCATACCTACAGATGTACCAAAGTCTCCACCAAAGACACCGACATCTTCACCCATCAAGAGTACATTTTCGTCGCGACGCATTTCCTCAGACATTGCAAGGATAATGGTATCGCGGAAAGACATTAATTTTGTTTCCATATTTCTCTACTTCTCCTTAGTCTGCGTAAATATCTTCAAAAGCTGATTCTAGTGGAGGGAATGGACTTTCTTCTGCAAACTTAACAGATGCTTCCACTGCTTCCTTGACTTGAGCTTGAATTTCTTCAAGTTCTTCTGCACTAGCAATTTTATTTCAACAAGGTACTTGCGAAGGTTTTCGATTGGATCTTTTTCTTTCCACTCATCAACTTCTTCACGAGTACGATATTTACCAGGGTCTGATGATGAGTGACCAAGCCAACGGTAAGTTACACTTTCGATCAAGACAGGGCCTTTACCAGAACGAACATGGTCAACTGCTTTCTTAAATCCTTCATAGACATCGATAACATTGTTACCGTCTTCGATAAACATTCCAGGAATACCGTAAGCAGCACTACGCTCATGTATATGCTTGACATTTGTCATTTTCTTAATATCAGCAGAGATTCCATAACCGTTATTGATACAGTAGAAAATTACCGGAAGATTCCAAATTGAAGCCATATTAACAGCTTCGTGGAATACACCTTCATTCGTCGCTCCATCACCAAAGAAGCAGACAACGATTTTACCAGTGTTTTTCATTTGTTGAGTAAGGGCAGCCCCTACTGCAATTCCCATACCACCACCTACGATACCGTTGGCACCAAGGTTACCTGCATCAAGGTCGGCGATGTGCATTGATCCACCTTTACCCTTACAAGTTCCAGTGTACTTACCAAGGATTTCAGCCATCATCCCATTAAGGTCGATTCCTTTAGCAATAGCTTGTCCGTGCCCACGGTGGTTCGATGTTATGAGGTCGTCTTCGTTTAGAGCTAACATAGCCCCAACGTTTGCAGCTTCCTCACCAACAGAAAAGTGCGTCATACCTGGCACTTTTTCCTTTTTACTAATTGAGCAATTTTTTTAAATCCATACGACGAATTTCTTCCATCTTACGGAACATCTCAAGCAAAAAGATTTTTTTATCTAAAGTTGACATAATCTTGCCTTTCTAAGTTTAATTTCTTATAGTTCTATTCTAACTTATAGGTTAACTAGAGTCAAAGATTATGCTTGATATTTTTTTCATCAATATCAAAAAAAGAAAAAGTCAATAAAAATCAAGACTTTTCTTTAAGTTAAATGGCTATTTCACAAACTGATTTCCATGGATATTTTCAACAAATTATTTGAATCTTTTCATAATAACTTGTAAACGCCACTGATAGAGTAATCCGCTGACAACTAAACTTACGATAAGACCTATCCAATATGAATAAGCATCGAGATTTGTTGAATAATCTAGAAACAAACCAAGAGGGATAGCAACTCCCCAGTATCCGAGGAGACCAAGGTAGAAAGGTATGACAGTATCTTTGTAGCCTCGTAAAATCCCTTGTAATGGTGCCGCAAATGTATCAGCTAACTGGAAAAATAAGCTATAGGTCATAAAACTAGCAGTTAGTTGAATGAACTCTGGATCATGACCATAGAGACTGGCAACATTTTCTCTAAAAACATACAGAAAAGAAAGGGTTAAAATTGCGAATGCCATAGCGGATAGTCGTCCAATTTTTATGTATTTCTTAGCATCCTCTAGACGTTTAGCACCAACTTCGTAAGAAACAACAATAGCCATTGCTGTTGAAATACTCATAGGAAAAGCGTACATGAGAGATGAAAAATTCATAGCAGACTGATGACTAGCTATTATCAATGATGAAAACTTCGCCATAATCAAGCCAACGGCTGAAAAAATAGCAACTTCTGCAAATACAGTTCCACCAATAGGCAACCCCAGTTTTATCGCTTCTTTTATTTTATTTTTATCTAAAGGTAGTCGGTTTTCTAAATGTAGTTCTTTTAATTTTTCTTGTTTAAGAAGTACTAGTATAGATACACCCAACAAGGCCCAATAAGCCATAGAGGTCCCAAGTCCCGCTCCAGCTCCTCCCAACTCAGGAAAACCAAAGGCACCATAAATCAATAAATAGTTAAAACCACTATTGAGGGGGAGCAATAAAGCATCAAATACATGGACAACCTTGTCAATCCAAGTGCATCCAGTAACGAACGAATAACACTAAAGAGTAAGAGAGGAATAATCCCTATTGCTAAAAACCATAGATAACGAACTGCTATATTTGCTACCGCCGCTTCTAATCCCATATTATTTAGAATTAGTGGAGCAACCAGAAAAACTAAAACAAATAGAAAAATGGATAAGCCAAGTGAAAGATAAAGAAACTGATAGAAATCAGAAGCCACTTCTTCTTTTTTTCCACGTCCTAAATGATGTCCAACTATAGGGACTAAGGCAGAAACAATACCTGTTAAAAAAGTAAAGAAAGGATTCCACAAGCTAGTAGCCATTGATACACCTGCTAAATCAATCGTATTATACTGACCAGTCATAGTCGTATCGACAAAGGAAGCCGAATAATTTGCGAATTGATAAACCAGAATTGGAAAGAAAATCTTGAGAAATAAGATAAATTTATCTTTAAAATGATGAGTTGGATACATACAAACTCTCTCTAAATTTAAATTTTATAGAGCAGTATTTCATCTAGTATTTATAGACAATCTGTCCATTACAAATAGTGTATTTTACCTGCCCTTTTAAAGTTTCACCGATAAATGGTGAATTAGATGCTTTAGAAGCAAAATGTGTGTCTACAATTCGGTCAGCTTTATCATCGAAAATGGTAATATCAGCTGGACCATTTTCAGCCAAATAACCTGCTTCTAAATGATACAATTTTGCTGGGTTTACTGTCATTTTTTCTAACAACTCCATCAAGCTTAGCTCACCAGCTTCGACTAAGTAAGTTAAACCAAGTGACAATGAAGTTTCCAGTCCTGTCATACCTGAAGGAGCTTTGGTGATATCTTCGACATTCTTTTCATCAGCATGGTGAGGCGCGTGGTCAGTCGCAATGACAGAAATGACACCAGACTTGAGTCCTTCGATAACTGCACGGCGGTCAGACTCCAAGCGAAGTGGTGGATTCATCTTAGCGTTACTTCCCTTAGTCAAGAGAAGCGCTTCAGTCTTAGAGAAATGTTGCGGTGCTACTTCTGCAGTTACGTTTGCTCCCAAACCTTGAGCGAACTCTACAACCTTAACACTTTCTTCCTTGGATAAGTGCTGGATATGAACATGGGCTTTTGTTGCATAGGCGATCATGACATCACGTGCAATCATTGCATACTCTGCAACCCCTGTAGCGCCACAAATATGGAAGTGTTCTTTAGCAATATTTTCATTAAAACCTAGCGTACCATTCAGACCAGGATCTTCCTCGTGTAAGCTGATAAAGGTATTGAGTTTTTTAGCCTCTTCCATAGCTTCCTTGACCACTTTACTGCTTTCAAGCGGAATACCATCATCTGAAAAACCAACGGCTCCAGCTTCTAAAAGCGCCTTAAAGTCAGTCAAGTCTTGGCCATTAAAGTTCTTGGTAATCGTTGCTACAGACTTAACATTAATTTTTTCCTTTGCCGCAGATTGAAGTACTTCCTGCAAAGTCTCAACATCTGAGATGGTTGGATTGGTATTAGCCATCATAACTACAGTTGTAAATCCACCAGCAGCAGCTGCAAGGGCTCCTGTATGGATATCTTCCTTGTGAGTTTGACCAGGTTCACGGAAATGAACATGGATATCAACCAAGCCGGGTGCAACTACAAGACCAGTTGCATCAATGATCTCTGCATCTTTCTCACTAATTTGTGGTGCAATTTTGACAATTTTACCGTCTTCAACCAAGACATCACACACTTGATCCAAACCAGACTTAGGATCCATTACTCGACCATTTTTGATTAGTAACATCTGCTTTCTCCTTTATTCGTAGAAATCCACTTGGGTATCCAATAACTTATCACCATCATAAACAAACTTAGCTGAAAAGAAGGGTTTGTCCTCTAAAAGCCACTCTACGAAGGTGTGGTCTCCTTCCCAGGTTGGTTTGCTTAAAACCTCATCATAAGGAACCCATTCTAAAGTCCCTTCATTACAGTCAATCAACTCACCTTCGAACTCAGTTACTTTAAACACATAGGTGTACCAGTCTAAATCTGGTGTAAATTCAGGAAAGGTGATTACACCTTTAAGAACTGGCTTAGCCTTCAATCCTGTTTCTTCTAAAATCTCGCGGGCCGCACATTCTTGTGGAGTTTCTCCACGCTCTAACTTTCCACCTACACCGATCCATTTTCCTTCATGGACATCATTAGGCTTTTTATTGCGATGAAGCATGAGTAGTTCTTTTCCATTATCAATGTAGCAAATCGTCGCTAACTGGGGCATATTATTCTCTCCTTATCTAAGCCAATCAATCGGCTCTTGTCCTGTCTCTGTTAAGAATGTATTGGCCTTGGAAAAAGGCTTGGAACCCCAAATCCTCTGTAAACGGAAAGAGGACTCGGGTGAGCTGATTCAATAATCAGATGTTGAGGATTTGTTACCAATACCTTCTTCTTACGTGCATAAGCACCCCAGAGAACAAATACTACTGGTCTATCAAGATTATTAACAACCTTAATTACAGCATCTGTAAAAGGCTCCCATATCTGCCCAGCATGACCATTTGCCTGTCCTGCCGGAACTGTAAGACAAGCATTGAGAAGTAAAACTCCCTGCTCAGCCCAAGCTGTCAAATCATGGGATGCTTTAACTCCAATATCATCAGCAAGTTCTTTTAAAATATTTTGCAAAGAAGGAGGTGCTGGGATATTATCTGGAACAGAAAAACTCAAACCTTGAGCCTGACCAGGACCATGATAAGGATCCTGACCAAGAATCACCACTTTAACCTCTTCAAGAGGAGTTGTTAAAAGAGCCTGAAAAACTTTTTCCTTGGCCGGATAGACAGTTTCTTGTGCATAAACCTGTTCCATAAAGTGATTGATTTTCCCAAAATAACCTTCCGGTAATTGCTCCTTAATCAAGGCGTGCCAAGATGAGTGTTGCATAGCCAACTCCTTCGTTTTTACTGCCTCTATTATAGCAAAAAGTGGCTATGGAAACCACTTTTTACAGTTTATCTAAGAGTTCTAGCAGAGCCTGATAAGAGTTAACTTCATAAGTCGGCTGAGCTTTCGATTTATTTTCTAAATGATGTGAATTGTACCAGATGGTGTCAATATCAGCATTATTGCCACCTTGGATATCGGCGGTTAGAGAATCTCCAATCATCAGCGTCTTTTCTTTACTAAATCCAGCAATCTGCTGACCGATTTTTTCATAGAATAGTGCATCAGGTTTTTGAGTTTGCAACTGCTCTGAAATAAAGACTTGGTTGAAATAGGGAGCCAGACCTGATTGAGCCATACGCCCTGTCTGAATGGTAGTTATCCCGTTGGTGGCAGCGTAGAGTTCATAACCACGATCAATAAGACTATCTAAGAGTTCCATGGCTCCAGAAAACACCTGCCCCTGTTGAGCTAAATAAAACTGATAACGTTCAGCTAAGTATACGCCATCCTTTTCAGTTCCAAAATGCGAAAACAATTTTGAAAATCGTGTGTTAACTAGTTCTTGTTTTGTAATCTTTTTCTCTTCCAAATCCTTCCAGAGAGACTTGTTCATTGGAACGTAATAATCTTTATAGGCTTGAATATCAGCAACACCTTCTTCTTTTAAAAGTTGCGTTAAGGCCACATCCTCGGCAGCATCAAAATCGAGCAAGGTATGGTCGAGGTCGAAAAGTAGAAAATTATAAGTCATAAGTATAGTATCCTAAAGTTTCCAAATAATGGTTGTTAAAATATCTTCACAATCCTTAGCTCTAAGTATATCATATTGAACATCTTATTTCTGAAACTTAGTTCATATCCTAACTAAATTTTTTTAATTCAGTGTAGGTTGAATTTTTTTAAAAAAAGTTTGTAAAAAAATGAACAATCTTTTTATTTTTTTTAGAAATTTGTCGGAAATATCTTACTATTTTATATTATTATTTGCCTTACACTCTTCATTGTGATATAATTCACGTTGTAGGGGAGTTTTAGTGTTAGACTAGGAGGAGGCTTGGTTAAAGTTTGTCTATAAAATGAACCTATATGACTAACTCGTCTCTCAGTTAATGATTGACGCTACTTTATAGTATATTTAGAAGCTATCTTAATTTATAAGAAGGATGTATATGATGAACAAAAAGAAAAAGTTTAGTATTTTCTCGTTTTTGATATTCGTATTGACGACTATTTTCGTTTTTAGTTTGAATAAAACTTTTGCTGAAACTCCTGAGGTTTCAGTAACCGGAAAATTCGTAGATACAATCCAAAATGTTAAAGTATCAAATAATGAAGGTGGAGTTCTCGACTGGGACTTGCAACAGTGGGCAACTTTCCGAATCAATGCAGATTTTGATTTAGCTGGAAAAAATGTCAAAGCAGGAGATACTACTGTTATATCTGTACCGGATGCTTTGATGATTACTTCACAATCATTCGATGTTAAAGATATCAATACAAATGAAATTATCGCACATGCCAAAGTGAATGCAGATAACAAGTCCATTTCTTTAACTTATACAGATTATGTCGAAAAGCACTCTGATACAAGCGGATCTTTCTTCTTTTACGCTCGTATAGATTTCAAAAAACACCCACAAAAAGGTGAAATTCCGGTAGAAATCACCATTAACAAAGAAACAAAAATTGGTGGTAAAGTTTCATTTGCTGGTATCGGAGACGGAAATCCAAAAGTTTTAACAAAGACTAGTTGGGTTAATGAAGGTGATAAAAGAGAGGTCCAATATACTATTTCAGTCAATCGTACAAAACAAAACATCAAAGGTGTAACGATTGAGGACCACTTACAATTTACAAATGCTTCTTATGTAAAAAATAGCATTAAGGTTATCAAAGGTAAATTCTCTTTCGAAACTGGTGAATGGGTATTCTCAAACCGCGTTGATGTGACAGACCAACACAAGATTACAGTTAGTGAAGATGGACAATCTTTCGTTGTCGAATTAGGGGACATTACAGAAGAAGACCAATATCGTATTTCTTATAACGTTCGTCTAAATTATGACCCTGTTGATGGTGAGTTATTGAAAAATGAAGCAACTCTTAAAGGTGTTGGTATTGAAAGTAACAGCATAATTAATGGTGCTGCAGTTCAAATTGCTGGTGGTGCTGGTCTTGGTTATGTCTACTCAATCAACATCCATAAAGTCGATGATGCTAACCAACCTATCAAAGGCGCTAAATTTAAAGTAGTACGTGAAGCAAACAATCAAGTAATTGGTGAATACGAAACTGATGAAAATGGTAATATTACTGTTAATGCATTATTAAAAGATAAATATATTTTGACAGAAACAGAAGCTCCTGCAGGATTCGTTATTAAAGATGCTGACACTGTCGTAAATATTGAAGACTTTGGAACTGATCACGCTGTAACAAAAACAATTGTGAATTCAAAAGAAGAGACAACTACAACAACGACGGAAACTCCTACGACTACTACAGCAACTACTACTGAAGCTCCTACTACGACTTCTGTAACCACTACTGAAGCTCCTACAACTACAGTAACTACTACTGAAGCTCCTACAACAGTAACAACTACTACTGAGGCACCTACAACTGTTACAACAACGACAGAAGCGCCTACAACTACAGTAACTACTACTGAGGCACCTACAACTGTTACGACAACAACGGAAGCTCCAACAACTGTTACAACAACAACTGAAGGACCAAGTACAGTAGTGACAACTGAAAATACAACAACTACAGAAGAAAAACCTGGACTTCCTAAAACTGGAGAAGGTAAAGGAACATTAGTTACTATCATTGGTTTTGTAACTTTAATTTCATCCATTATTTTGGTAGCATTTCTACATAAATCAAAAAAAGACTAATTCTAAATTAGAGATTAGGTTTGATTAGAAGCTCAAAAAGGATTTACTTTTAAAAAAGTAAATCCTTTTTGTATGATTAAAATATTTTAATCCTTTTCACCAAGTTTACTATTGATAGTCATCATGATACTTGCAATCTTTTTCACCCCAATATGGATCAGAAGCGTAAAGAGTGTTCATTCCAGATGATTTATTACCAAGATGAGTTCTACCTTCATCAATATAATTCTCTCGGATCCATTTAGTCGCCCTCCCAAGATTCCTTTGTCGACATTGTCAAAACTCTTTGCTGAATCATATGGAGTTGTATCATAGGCAGCAATACCAAAGAAATTATTCTTATCCTTAGCAATCTGACTACGTCCCCATGCACTTTCTAGAGCGCTGTGAGCCATGAGATAGAGTGCATTAACCTGATAACGTTTCTCCGCTTCTTTGAAGACCTCTCCTTTACCTGCGAGACGACTTCCGTTAATATTCATAAGAGAATAAACTTTATCTAGTTCAGCTGCTGTATAATTAGTTGGCTTTCTTAAGTCTCTATAGAGGAATGGATTCTCGACTTTAAAGGTATCAAAGTTAACACCATCCGCTGAATAGTATTTTTTACCAATTGCCATAGATGAACTATGAGGTGCTACACGAATGCTTGTATAAGGTGATAACTCGTGGTAAATATAACGACCGTCACTCGTATAATGAGGGATAAACTCGTCACTTGCATTCACAGCTACAAGGTCACTCTTATTCATAAAGCCTGAAAGTCCAGAAATTTGGACTGGGAGTCTGTCACCTTGAGACTCTGTGTCAGAAACAGCAACGATAGAACCTTGCGAAATATAGCTAAGTCTGCTACCAGAGGCACTATATACATAGGCTGTTATTGGTTTTACTTTATAATAACTAAATGGATTAGAAATCCACTTCCCGTTATTTTCAAAGCTATAACTTTTACCATTGATTTTGAATGTTCCAGTAGCATATATTCCATCTTCTTTCAGATAATACCAAGCATTGTAACTCTTATCAAAGATCCACTCATTCTTGGCCATATAACCATATGATTTGAGATAGTAGGACCCTTGCCATTGATTTTCAGCATAAGTCCCATCTGGTTTTAAGTAGAACCAGCTATTGTATTTTTTATCAAAGAACCATTCGTTTTGAGCCATAGCACCACTATCTTTTAGATAGTATTTCTTTTTCCACGTCCTGCTTTCCATTACACCTTCCGCATCAAAGTAATACCAACGGTCTTTAATTTTTTCCCATTTATTTCTAGTTATTTTACCGGATGCATCAGCATAATACCATTTATTAGTAATCTTAACCCATGATGATTCAGCTAAGGCTCCACTCTTGTTGAAGAGATACTCTTTGTAAATCGTATCACTGAGAATGGTTCCGTCTTGGTTAAAGTAATACCAGATGTTCTTAATTTTTTCCCAATTATTACGAAGAATTTTCCCATCTTGATTTCCATAGTACCATTTGTCACCAATTTTAGTCCAAGTGTTAATTGCTAAAGCTCCACTACTATTGAACAAATAGTCTTCGTAAATGGCATTACTAAGCATGATACCGTCTTGATCAAAACGATACCAATCTCCAGAAATACTAGTCCATTTATTTCGAGTTACTTTTCCTTCTTCAGTCGCATAATACCATTTATTTTCAAGTTTCACCCATGATGATTCAGCTAAGGCTCCACTCTTATTGAAAAGATAGTCGTTAAAGACAGTATTGCTAAGCATGGTACCATCCTGGTTAAAATAATACCAAACTCCAGCAATCTTCTTCCAATTTTTGACAGCCTTTTTATTTTCATAATAACGCCATTGACCATTCTCTTTTTGCCAACCTTCTTTGTTGACCTCTTCAGTAATTTCTTCTGTTGAAGAGTTATCCTTGGTAAGGGCTGTTTCTTGTTTCTGTGTGGTTTGAGAAGAATCCTTTTCTGCCTTGTTTTGTGTTTCGTTCTGATTCTGTTTATCGCCCTGCTCTTGACCTTGAGCTTGCTTTATCTCTTTATTATCCTTACTAGTTCTATTTTCTACAGTTTTGTCAGAACTTTCTATTTTATTTATAGCTTGGTTTTCTTCAGCCAATACTGTTGTTTTTGAAATACCTGCAATGGAAAGAACAACAGTACTTGCTAGTAATATCTTTTTTTCATTTTTTTAACCTTTCAATTTTATATTCCCTAAATTTTTTTACTTCTTACTTATCGTTTTAAAGACAACATTTATCCACTTTATTATACAATATAATTTTAATTATAAAAGTAAGGTCTTTAAGAAGAAAGAAAGTTGTAATATTGTTAAAACAATTTAGAAATAAATGTCAACAAAAAAGTAGTCGAACAGAATATGAACGACTACTTTTTTGTATTATCAATAATTAACTCTCTATTACTCTACTACTTTTATTAGTTAGAAGTGGATGTATAATACTGGATAGAATAGCTAAGATTGCAAAACTGATACCGACATACCAGTACGGTGCATCAAGTGTGGTTGAACGACCAGATAGATTGACAATTCCGCGGAATAGTGTCCCTGTTGTAATAATAGCTATAGCCGAATTCCATAAATTAAGGCTAATTCTGGAAAAATATGGAAGTACTTTGAGCAAGATTGCTAGTATTATCCCACCCACCAGAGGTACAGCAAACAAGTAATGCATATGAACTGATGTCTCTCCAAAACTAAATGATTCGTAAATTCTAGAGAAGGCAAAGAAGAAAATCGTAATTAGTGTATAAGAGATGGAAGTTTTTTTAAAACGTTTTTTGTTAGGATTAATAACCGATGTAGACAATATCACTCACCGCCCTTTCAGAAATTTTGTTTCCTCCCGTCGTTGGTTTATTGATAACCTGACCGTTGAAGTAAAGTGTAGAGGATCCCCCACCATCAAGATTGTAGGCAGTTTTTGCACCATAGGATTTCATAACCTCAGCTAGTTGGTACAAAGAGAGACCTTCACTTTCAGAAGTACGTCCGTCAGAAACTACAATAATGTAGTGGTTTTTGTCGATAATACCAATAGCTGTACGTGGATTCGAAGCCATAGCTTGTCCAACTTCTTGGTTTTTTCCTACTGTTATTTCACCATTTTCGACTAAGGCAGGACCAAAAGCTAAGAGATTAATAACTCCGTCTTTGACTAGTTGCTCAGCTGAAATCTGATCCTCGTAAATAATCTTGAAAGAACCATCTTTATAAATGGCTAAATCACCATTATTAGAATTTTCACGGACAGTATCACGATAGACAACGGTTCACTTGGTGACGGAGTACCGTAGCATATTGTTCTGCTTTATCAAAGATATTTTGACACTTTGATGAACTACCGTCGTCGATAACTAGAATACGAAAATCACTCTTTTCGTGGATTTTTTCGATGAGTTTGATAAGTTTATTATCAGGTTGATAAGGTGGAATTACTATATAGTTCATACCGGCACTCCTTTCTTAGTGATGGTATAACTATACAGAACATCGCTTAAAGATACCTTATATCAGTTTTTCTTTAAGAAAAAAATTAAAGAAACTTTTAAGACTGGAGCTCATTTTTCTTTAAAAAAGCAAAAAAACAATCAATATTAATAAATATACAAAAAAATCCTCAAATAGCAAATGAATTTGAGGATGGAATTTATTATAAAATAAACTATTTATTCTATTTTTATCTCTTAATTTCTCGACGAAGAGATAGGGTCGCGGGACAGGTTAAAGTATTTTTTATAGTCAGATTATTAATTTGATAAATCTTTTTTCGGTCGGTATGTGGAAATTCTCTACAAGCCTTGGGACGGACATCATAGATGGAACAGAGATTGTCACCACCGAGAAATGGACATGGCATTGACTTAAAGACCTTATCACCGTCTTCATCTACCTGTAGAAATTCATCTTCGAAGGCTGGTAATTTCATTTTAAAGTACTTGGCAATACGTGTAATATCCGCTTCTTTAAAGTCTGGTCCAAGGCTCTTGCAACAGTTAGCACAGGCTGTACAATCAATTTCTTCAAACACTTCTTGGTGAATCTCCAGCGCAATCTTATCTAGGTTTTTTGGAGCTTTCTTTTTCAGATTTCCAAGAAATTTACGATGCTCTTTTTGCTTTTGTAAAGCTAATTGGTGATAGTATTCGATATCGATTTCTTTTGACATAGATTCTTTAACATCCTTTTCTGAAACTAGTATACCATAACTGAAAATAAATAAAAACTACTGCCATTAAGGCAATAGTTTTTACAAGATTAGTTAACTTCGACCACCTCAACCATATCTTTGCCAAGTAATATTAAATATTTTTCAACTTGATCTATTTGGTAAGAACGAGACAAGGCTTCTGCATATAGAGATAATTGACCTCTATAACGTTCAATCAGTTGACTTGGAAATTCATAATGATCTGTCTTGTAGTCAAAGAGAACAATTTTATCCTCATAGAGGAGATAACCATCTAAGATTCCACGAACAACAAAGTCTTCCTGACTCTTATCATCCCGTTTTAACATAGAGAAGGGTTGTTCTCGATAAAGTTTATCTTGATTTTTTAGAATCTCTTGACCAAGAGCTGTATCAAAGAAGGATAAGATTTTTTTTAGATTAACTTTATCTTTAACAGCTGAAGTTGCCTGAACTTGCTCCAAGGCTTCTGTCAAGGTTTCCAAAGTAGGTTTCTTAGCGAGATTGATTCGCTGCATGAGTTCATGGGTAGCACTACCAATCTCAGCTCCAGTGACTTTTTCTGTCTTAGAGAAGTCTGAAAGTTCAAACTGAATCATAGTTTCTTTTGGTTTAGATTGACCAGCTACTACTACACCTTCCATATCCATGACTGGTTCATAAAACTTCTTAATCTGGCTTGGGGTCTGAACACTCGGAAGATTAATCGCTGCACGGTGGATTTCATTATACACTTCCACTTCTTTTAGCATTTCTAAAGCTTCCCTAATGGTATCAGACTGACGGTTGCTTGCCTGAGAAAGATCTTGGAGCTGGCTTTTATTTTCCAATTCTCCGATAGCTTCCTTGGTTAGGTCTTCTTCACCTTCAAAGCGCACACTAAAGTGTAAGTCCTCTTTAGAAAACGCTTGATAGATGGCCCAAATCCAGTCCTGGAAATTTTGAGCGTCTAGTCTTGTTTCACGAGTCAAAAGACCTTGCCCATTTGTCGGACATTCTTTAGACTCCAACTTTTCTCGTGATCCCTTTCCGACTAGATAGAGTTTTTTCTCAGCACGAGTCATGGCTACATACAGTAAACGCATCAACTCAGAATAGCTTGCTAATTGGAGCTCTTCCTCATTTTGACTATAAGTCAAGCTTGGAATGGATAACTTAATCGTAGATGGAAGATATACCTCTTTGTATTTGTAGCTACTCTAGCAACATACTTGAGACCAAGGCCATTTTTACGACTTAGGATAACTTCAGACATGGAATCTTGCTTGTTAAATTGCTGATCAATATTGAGAATAAAGACATAAGGGAACTCAAGCCCCTTGCTCTTATGAATACTCATAAGCTCCACAGCATCCTTAGGTGGAGCTACAGTGACACTGGCAAGGTCGTGCTTGGCTTCCAAGACTTGATCAATCATAGTTATGAAACGTGATAAGCCTTTAAAATTACTCTTTTCAAACTGGTCTGCTCGTAGTGCTAGGGCATAGAGGTTGGCCTGTCTAGCCTGACCTTTTGGTAAAGCACCAACATAATCATAGTAGAAACGTTCGCTATAGATTTTCCAAATAAGGTCATAAAGAGAATGAGTTTTTGAGAACAAACGCCAAGCATTAACAGTTTCCAAGAAAAGGTTAAGCTTTTTATTGAGTTCAGATTTTATTAAATCCTTTTGGATACTAGTTTTTGTTTGAGCATTGACTAGTTTTTCATAAAAGTTCTCTTGAACCTTATCCTCAGAATTTTGAAGAGCTAGACGAGCTAATTCATCTTCATCAAAACTAAACATAGGAGACTTCATGAGAGCTACTAATGCGAAGTCTTGCAGAGGATTATGGATGACACGAAGAGTATCTAACATAACCTGCACTTCTAAAGATTGCAAATAATTGTTTAGAGCGCCATCAGTTTTAACTGGGATCCCATATTCCGACAAAGCAAGTAAAACCTGGTCATTCCGACTTCTGCTGGCAGTCAAGAGAGCAATGTCATTGAAAGGAACCCCCCTTTATCATTATGAAGATGTAATATCTCCTTAATGACCATTCGCATTTCACCAGTCAGTTTGTTGGACGAAAACTCTTCCTCTTCCTTAGAATCACCATCAACATCCTTATCATACAAGAGGACTTCTGCCTTGTTTTCTGGATCTGGTTGTAAATCAGTATTTCCGAAAACAAGTTGATGCATGCCGTCATAAGAAATCTCTCCAACTTCCTCATCCATGAGATGCTTAAAGACGTCATTGGTAGCATTTAGTACTTCAGAACTACTACGGAAGTTTTCCTTAAGCAGTATTAATTGACCTTCTTTGCTATCCTGAGCAAAACTATGGAATTTTTCATTGAAGATTTGGGGATCTGCCTGTCTAAAACGATAAATAGACTGCTTAATATCTCCCACCATAAAACGGTTATGGCCGTTTGAGAGGAGTTCCAACATCCTCTCCTGGATATGGTTGGTATCTTGGTATTCGTCGACCATGACTTCGTGGAAGCGTTCCTGATACTCTTTTCGAACTTGAGGGAAGTTTTCCAGAATCTCAATGGTATAGTGGCTAATATCAGCAAATTCAAAGGCATTTTCTTCACGTTTACGATTTCGATAGGCATAAACAAAATCACTCATGAAAACTTGAAAAGTCTTTGCTAAGTCCCAAGACTCTTGATGATATTTTTCCTGGAATTTCAATAAAGTAATTTGGTCATTTAGTGCAATTAGCTTTCAAACTTGTCTTTTCTCTCTTGGTTGTAAGCTTCTTTCAGTTCTAGGAGTTCAGCCTTGCGACTAGCATTTGTGAGAGCACGGCCACCCTTATCTTTAGAAATACTCACAACTCGCTCTAGAACTTCTTGATATTGATTAAAAGTAGATTCGTTGGTTAAAGCTCCAATTTCATCAAGAACTTGTTGGATAGCTTCTAAGTAGGCTGCTTTTCCAAATTCCTTGGCATCATTCTCTAGATGGTAACGGAAGAAACTTTCCAAATCCCAGAGTCTTTGCTGAATGTCTTGAGTCAGCTTTTCTTTAGAACTTGTAAAATCGGTCTTTTCGAATCCTTTTAAGAAAGATTCCTGTAGCCAGGCCTGAGGATTACTAGTGGATTGCAAAAAGTCATAAATCATATAGACCTGTTTACGCAATCCACGTGCATCCTTACTTTTACCAGCAAAGTTCTTGACCAGCTGACTAAACTGTTCTTGTTCCTTACCTTGGTAGTGACTTTCGAAAACTTGTCGAAACACATCATTCTTTAAGAGGAGTTGCTCACTTTCATTCTCAAGAATGCGGAAGTTTGGGGCGAGGTCAATCAGATAACCATGTTTAGCCAGGAACTTCTGAGTAAAAGAGTCCATAGTTCCGATGGCAAGCGTTTGGTAAATCAGCTAATTGTCTTCCAAGATGCTTTTTAAGCTCCAAATCTTGAGTCTCTTGGATTTGTTGGCTGATTTTCTTTTCCAAGCGTTCTTTTAACTCGGTTGCTGCCTTTACCGTAAAGGTTGAGATAAAGAGTTGGCGAATTTCTACACCACGCGCTAGTTGATCAAGAATTCGTTCAGCCATGACAAAGGTTTTTCCTGAGCCAGCTGATGCTGAGACCAGAATGTTTTGACCAGAACTGTAGATAGCTTGAATTTGCTCAGCAGTTTTCTTGGGTTTCTTGTCAGATTGAGCTTCTTCTATTTGCAACTTTTCAATCCCTTCTTGGGATAAAAATTTCATCGCTCCAACTCCTCTCTAATTTTATTAAACCATGTTTCCTTATCATTACTTTTAGCAACCTTATCTAACAATCTTGCCTGACCTAGATGGTAATTGGCTTCAAAACCTGTAATAGCTTGATATTGTTGGACATATGGGGCAATACTTCTGCCGTCTTCTGTGTAAGGATTGATAGCAAATCTACCAGATAAAATCTTCTCTGCAGCTTTCTTATAGATAAGGGCGTTATAGTCCAGCAATAACTGGAATTCCTCATCAGACAACTGATAGGTCTTGTTTTTATTGTAAAGTTCCCCAAGATTCTTTATTTCTTTTTCAAGAAATAGCCCTTGATACTTCATAGTCTTAGTTGTTTCTGCTAAAGCCTTTGAAAGAGTTTTAACAGATTGTAAGGACTGAACTGGCTCAGCCATCTCTAAATACATAGCACCAAAGAAGTCTGTATTCCCTTCTTTCTTAAGAGCAGCCAGATAGGTTGGTAATTGTGAATTAAGGCCGTTATAAAAGAGAGGGAAGTTAAACTGAGTTAGAGAAGATTTGTAATCGACAACACCAATAGCTTCACTTGTCTTTAAGCGATCTATTCGGTCAACTTTACCACGGACATAGACATTTCTGCCGTTATCTAACTGGACAAAGGCTTGTTCCTTACCACCAAAGACTGCTTCTTCCTGAATTGTTTCAATTTCAGAATTGTGACAAAGAATGTGCCCAGTTGCACGCGCAACGTCTAAAAGAACTTCCTTGGTTAATTGGGCTTCCAAACTTTCTTGATAAATGGCTTGAAATTCTCGCTCTTGACTGGTTTCAGAAATTGCTTGTTCTAAACGACGATCAAAAGATGTATCAGCAGGAAGTTTCATAGCACGTTCAAAAATACGATGCAAGAAATTCCCATGGCTTCGAGCATCAGGTCGCAGTCGCAATTCTTCCTGCAAGCCTAAGACATATCGAAGGAAATAACTGTATTCGTTTCGATAAAACTCTGTCAATCCCGAAGTTGATAGATAAAAATCTTGATCTTGAGGATACAAGGCTTCCAAAGTTTCAGTAGCTAAGGTCTTACTTTTTGGACTTGTCGGTAGGACAGGATTATCAAGACCTTGATCTTCTAATTTTCTCCCCATAACACGAGCTAGAACCTTTATAAAGGTTAAGTCCTGCTCACTTGTCTCCATATCACCTTGCTGGTGATAAGCAACAAGACTAGACAGAAGACTGTGATAAGAACCAATATCATCCTTTGATAGGTTTTTTCGATCGATTCTCTTTTCAATCTTGGTAAAACCAAAATCTTGCAATTCTTTTAGATAAATCGACTCTTTACTCTCATTTTCATTGAGTAAACTAGGCGCTGATAAGACTAATTGTTTCTTGGCAGAATTTACCAAAGAAAGCATGGTATAGCGATTTTTCTTAAGATTTTCATGGCTAGCAATCAATAATTGAGAGCCATCTTCAGTACCTTGGTTTAAAACTTCTCTTTCTTCATCACTCAAAAGACTAGTATTTTGGGTGATCTTAGGTAGATGATCCTGGGTTAAGCCAAGTGCATAGATGTAATCAGAAGTCAAAGGCGCAATCAAATCATAACTTTGCACCAGAACCGTATCTACCGTTGCTGGAATTGTACGATAATTTGATAAGGACATTCCTGAATGAAGAAGAGCCAAGAAATCATCTAAAGTAACCTGAGTCCCCTCAAATACGGTCGCAAATTGCTCCATTACGTGGCAAAATGCTTTCCAGACCTCCTCTTGTCTTCTTGCTCTGTCGCATCCATCGTTTCAGATAAGGATTGTAATTTCTTGGTCACAGATGCATCCTTCAAAAAGTTATTCCATTTTGTAAGGATATTTTCAGTCTTTTGCTTACGACTGGATAATAAAGTTTCTAGTGGATTTAGGACACGGACACGCAGCTCATTTAATTTTTCTAAATCAAATTTTCCATGATGATTTTTTGTAAATTCTTGTTTAAAGTTAGAAAGTCCATCAATACCTAAATAGCGGATATATTGTTCAAAGCTATCGATTTCCTCTTGACTAAGGTCGGTATACAATCCAGTGCGTAGGAGGTTAATCAAATCTTCTTGACGGAAATAGTACCGTTTGAGACGTCCCACAGATTCTACAAATTGAGTCAAAGGATGATGAGCCATAGACTCAATTTTACCTAGATAAAAAGGAATCTGATATTGATTAAAAATTGTCTGCAAGGACAGTTTATAAGACTCTACGTCTCCTAGTAAGATACGAAAATTCTTATAGCTAAGTTCTGGCTCTTGGTGCAATTTTTGGCGAATGCTACGAGCAACGAGCTCCAGCTCTTCTTTTTGTGTCAGGCAAGACCAGATTTGCAAGTCTTCTCTATCCTTAGCATCCACTTCTATACTGATTTCAGAATAATCATAAGCACTTTCCAGTAATTTTGAGGCCTTGGCAAAGGCATCAAAATTTTTATGTTCTTGACATGCATCTTCCGCCTTGGTCTGATATTTAAAGGCTAAATGACGTAAAAACTCAACACTGGCTTGGTAGAGGTTTCCTTCACTAAAAGGGCTATTATAGGCTCTCTTAGACGCATATACACCAATAATAATCTCAACACCCTTACGATGAAGCAAATCCACTAGGTGTTCCTCTTCTGCAGAAAAACGAGTGAAACCATCAATGACTAGGGCAATCTTGCTAAAATCGCTACTTACCTTGTTTTCTTCGATAGCATCAATCAGATAGGATAATGGACTTCCTTGTGAAACTTGACCTTGATTTAAATACGCTGTTACCTTTTCAAAAATTAAGAGTAAATCAGAGCGTTTATCAGCATCTGTCAAACTTTCCAAGTCCAAAAAACTCATCTTTGCAGTTGTCATTTCATGATAAATCTCAATCAATTGCTGGATGAATTGAGGATCTTGTTTAATAGCCACGTAAACACGTAAATCCTTAGGGTCAATCTCGGACAGACATTTATAGAAAGCCATACCAAGACCGATATCATCGAGACTTGACCTCTCAGGAATATCATTTAAAACTAGATAGCGAGCCATTTGAGCGAAGCGCGTGACTGTGATTGCAAAAGAAGCCTGTTGACTCAAGCACTCCAGCACGGCACGTTCCTTTTCAAAAGAAAGAGAGTTAGGGGCGATATAAAAGACTCGTTTGCCTTGGTCAACTAGTCCTTGAGCCTCCTTAGTTAGGATTTCTGTCAAAGAAGTCCGAATATCAGTATAAAGTAGTTTCATCTCAGCCTCGTTTGTTTTTGTCATTACCTTTTATTATATCATTTTTTAAGTCAAAACAGATTGATATAAAGTCCTAATTTTAACCTTTCCCATATCAAAAAAGTCGGAATAAAATCCGACCTTTTATAGTTATTAAGTACCAGAAAACAAGAGTACCCATAATTCCCAAAATGCTAAAATGTTAATCATGATATGAAGCAAAATGGGATAATAGAGAGAATGAGTTTTTCGGTAGAGGAATGCTACAATCGCTCCTCCGCTTGCATAGGTGAAAAAGGCAAGTGGTGTTATACCATCAGAAACATGCACATAGCCAAAGACACAGGCTGATAGTAAAACATCTCCATACCAAGGTGAATCTTTCAAAAATGTATTCATGAGAACTCCTCGATAAACCAATTCTTCTGTAATTGGTCCTAGCAGACAAGTAATAAGCAATAAATATAGTAACTCTTTTCGCCCTGTCATCTCAACTAATTCATTTAAAGCCATTTGATTGGACGTTGCTGGGGTTAAAAAGGAAAACACAATACCTGAAATATGATTGACTCCATAAGCAAGAAGCAAATAAACTGGATATCTCCATTTCCACTTCAACTCAAGAATTTTCCTACCTTCGAATACTAGTAAATAAAGAATAGCTATAAAAGTAACGATGAGCTCTAAAAAAGCAAGAATTTGAAAAAATTCTCTACTAGCAGGTACAAGCCTACCTGCAAAATGATTAAAAATCCACCAAAACCATGTCTTTCTATAAATAATTACTAACAAGGCTAGTAAAATCTGTACTGTTCTTTTTTTCATGCCAAGTCCTCTGATTTTTTATCCATTATCAGTATAATATTAAATATATTACTAATTTAGTATATCATATTCTTGTTATCTATCTACTAAAAACCTAAATAGAAATGGCATTTCACTTAGCTTTAGACTTATTTGCCTCAAAATATGCTATAATATAGGCAAAACACGTGAAAAGGAAATACTATGATTAAACTACTTGCTCTTGATATGGACGGTACTCTACTCAACGAAGCCAAGGAAATTCCTCAGGCTCATATTGATGCTATTCATAAAGCTATCGAAAAAGGTGTCAAACTGGTTCTCTGTACTGGTCGACCTCTCTTTGGAGTTCTTCCCTACTACAAGAAACTCGGTCTTGATTTACAAAATGAATACGTTATTGTCAATAATGGTTGTTCTACCCACCAAACCAGTGACTGGAGCCTTGTTGACTGGCGGGAACTTAGCAAATCTGACATCGAATACCTGAATGACCTTGCTGAAAAGAGTGAGGTTCAGTTGACTCTCTTTGATGAGAAACACTACTTCGTTCTTGGAGGTAAACCAAATCCTATCGTTCAATATGATGCTACACTTGTCTTTGCTGACCTGACTGAAATCACACTAGAGGAAGCTACTAGTGGGAAGTATCGTATGTTCCAGGGAATGTTTTTAGGGACAAAAGAACAAACAGATGACTTTGAACAACGATTTGCTGATGAACTTTGTCAGAGATTTAGCGGTGTTCGATCTCAACCAGTGATCTATGAGGCAATGCCACTCGGTACAACCAAGGCTTCTGCTCTTTCTCGTTTGGCTGAGATCTTAGATATCCAACCTTCTGAAATCATGGCTATGGGCGATGCCAATAACGACATTGAGATGTTAGAGTTTGCTGGGCTGGGGATCGCCATGGGAAATGCCAGCGACCACGTCAAATCTCTCGCTGATGCAGTAACTGCTAGCAATGAAGAAGATGGTGTTGCACGCGCTATTGAGAAATATATTTTGTAGAAAATAAGCCCAGTCAACTAGTATTTCTAGCCAACTGGGCTTTTATTTTTTTTAAAATTTAAAAACTTTAGAAACTCTTTAGAAATGCTTGACGATTCTTTGATATCTATGCTTTATACTAGAGTTATAAAAATAAAACATCTTATACTCTTCGAAAATCAAATTCAAACCACGTCAGCTTCGCCTTGCCGTACTCAAGTACAGCCTGTGGCTCGCTTCCTAGTTTGCTCTTTGTTTTTCATTGAGTATTAAAGGTTAAAGGAGAAAACTATGAAAACAGTCCTCGAAATCCATGGCTTGTCAAAACAATTTGGCAAACAACCTATTCTACAAGATCTAAGTCTCTCAGTTAAAGAAGGAGATATCTATGGACTTATCGGAAAAAATGGTGCTGGTAAAACAACTCTGATTAAAATCATTACCCAATTATTATCTGCTGACCATGGAACTATTTCCCTCTTTTCTAGTCAAGGGTATAAGGAGTGCACGAAATCCCTATCTCGAGTAGGTTCAGTCATTGAATCCCCGGTAGCTCACAATCATTTAACAGCCTATCAAAATCTAAGATACTATTGTACTATTCGACATATCCCAAATGCCGATCAAGTCATTCAGGAAACATTAAAGTATGTGGGGTTAACAGATACAGGTAAAAAAGTTTTTCGAGATTTCTCTCTTGGGATGAAACAACGCCTAGGCATTGCCATTGCCCTACTATCAAAACCAGACTTTCTCATCCTTGATGAACCTATCAATGGACTTGATCCAATCGGTATCAAAGAGTTTCGTCAAATGATCCAACGTCTGAATCAAGAACTAGACATAACAATTCTCATCTCTAGTCATATCTTGTCAGAACTCTATCTGGTTGCCAATCGCTTTGGAATTCTGGATCAAGGAAGAATCATTCGAGAAATCAGTAAGGCCGAATTTGAGACACTTAATGAAGACTATATTGTTCTAAAAACAAGTGACAAAGAAAAAGCTAGCCAAATCTTAAAAGACAAAGTGCATCTTGAATTTAAAGTTGTTAATTCAGATAATGAAATTCATATTTTTAGTCATGAACAAGATGTTAAACGCATTCTCAAAGAACTTACTCTAGCAGATGTCGCTGTGGATGAGATTTACTATGCTCGTCAAAATCTTGAAGAATACTTCACACAATTAGTAAAATAGGAGGAAAACCATGATACATACAATTCAAGCAGACTTTTACCGTCTTTTCCGTTCCAAAGGTTTTTGGATTACAGAGCTCGTTCTCTTTGCACTCATGTTAATGGGAGCTACTTTCGGGAGCTACAGGCAAGTTCATATCGGTCAGTACAAGTACAAACGTGGAAAGCGAACTACCTAGCAAGGGATGGGATGGTATACAAGCCCTTATTAACACCTCTAGCAATAGCTCAAACCTAGTTTTCCTCTGTATTATCCTTGCTTGCTTAGTTCTAGGAGTTGATCTTATCGGAAAACTCTATAAAAACAGTTTGACAGTGGGTGTTTCTCGCACAGAATTCTTCCTAGCTAAATTTGTAGTATTAGCAAGTATCGCTCTAATGCAAATTCTTGTTAGCCTAGTTATTGCTTTCGTACCAGCGACTATCCTAAACGGTCTTGGTACGATGCCAGAAGGATTTATTGGCAATCTCCTTCTAACAATTGCTCTTCAATTTCTCTGCCTTCTAGCTTGGCTATCTATTGTTTCCTTCATTCTCTATGTGACTCATTCTTATTTGGCTGTTTTCATTGGCTATTTAATCAGCTCTACCTTGCTTTCAACGCCGATGCTTATCTTTTCAGATATCGAGATTTTACGCTATTTATCCTTGAATGTTGCCTATGCCATGACTACTAATAGTCAAGCTATTCTCTATACCATAACGGTTTGCGTAACGGTCATACTTTTCTTCTCTTTCAGTGGACTTGCTGTTTTCAAAAAGAAAAGCTTATAAAAATGACCTCCTCTGTTCAAAAAGAGGAGGTTGCTTATTTTAAAAGAGAATTCTAACTGTAAACCAAGCACCATCTGTACTTAGTTGTAGTTCTGCACCAAGTAGATGAGATAATTCTTCTGTAATATAAAGACCTAAACCAGAGGATTCTTCTGTATCTGAGAGGTTTTCAGAGTAAAATCGTTGACTGAGATTTTCAATTTTACGAATCGGTTGTTTGACCAGATTAGCAATTTCCAAACAGATATGATTGTCCACTTCCTTCAGAGAAAATCTCGCTTCATCCTTACCATGTTTTAGAACATTGCCAATAAGATTTTGTAACATACGATCTAATAAATCTGGATCTGTTAATAAATAGAGACCAGGTTCTACTTGAAAATCAAGGTTAATCTTTGCCGTCTGAAAAGAATCATAATAGGTTAGTAATTTTTGTGTCATAAATGTCGAGATTTCTAACTCAGATAAGTCAGGTTTAACTGCTCCTTCCATTAACCGACGATAGTCCAAAAGAGCCTCTAGTCGTTTTGAAACTTGATTGAGATGATGAGCAATTTTTCTCAAACTCTCAGACTCAGGATTTTCTGTTTTAAGCAATTGCTGAGTATAACCTGACGCAATCGTTAAAGGTGTTCGAATATCGTGTGCAATATTGCTAATAGCCATGTCTAAAGTCTGCTTCTCTCGCTTCATAATCAAGCGTGACTGCTCAACTTCTTGAAAGAGATGATTGATTTGCTGGTAAAGATGTAAAAAATCCTTGGAGAAAGTAGATACTCCGATTCTCTTCATACTTCCAGTAAGAATCTTGTCTTCGATTTGTTGGTTCAAGTTCACGAGTGCTAGATGATAGCGAATCAACCATATCGCCAATACGATAATGACTATCAGTAGCAAAGATAGTAAGATGTAAATCATTATTCGTCTCCTTTTAACCGAACACCGACTCCCCAGATAGTTTCAATATATTCTTGTTCTGGATCCAGTTGGCTTAATTTTTTACGGAGATTACTTAAATGAGTGTTGAGAGTATTGTCACCTGGTAAATAAGTGTCCTCCCAAACCAATTCATAAAGTTCTTCTTTCGTAAAAATCTTCTTAGGATGTCTCAGCAAGGTTTGGAGTATCAAACATTCTTTCTTAGCTAGGCGAATAGTTTCCTGCCAATTTTTGATTTCAAAACTATCTGAATCAAATTGAATATTTTTTAACTGTTGAATCAACTTGTCAGGATGTTCAATTTCAGCTGGTTGCTTATCACTTTTTTGACGTAATTGTACCGTAACCCTAGCAAAAACTTCATCCAAATCAAAAGGCTTTACAATATAATCATTAGCACCATCTAAGAGATATTGGCTGATGAGCTTTTTATCGCTTAGGGCAGTTAGCATGATGACAGGAATTGAACTATCTTGTCTAATGGATTTTAAAACCTGATTACCATTTTTTCCTGGAAGCATAATATCTAACAAGATTAGATCAATGTCACCTTGTTCAAATCGTATCATTCCTTCAGTACCAGAAAAAGCCTGAATCACCTCATGCTCCTCAGAAAGAAGAGTTCTCAAAATTTCTTGAATCTCATTATTATCTTCAACGATAAGTATTCTAGCCATAAACACCAACCTTTCTAATAGTATTATATCATGTTTTTTTAGGAATTTCGGATAAAGAAAAACTCTCCTTCATACTTAAATACGAAGAAGAGTCCACTCTATGTATTAAATTAAAGCTGTCAAAGCGGTAATAAGTCCAAAAACGATACCTGGTGCATTAGCTGCTGCCAAAGGAATATCACGTTCTTTTTTAAAGAGACCGTAGTAAACCCAAAGACTGCAGTTAAGTGCAGCTACTGCTGGTTGGATAAAATTCCCTTTTTGACCAGCAAGGTTATTCATAATTTGAGGAATATAAGAAACATACATCATTACAGACATAAAGGTTGCAATCCAACCTAAAGTTTTCATTTGTTTTTCAGTCATTTTTTCTCCTTTCAAAAACAGTCTCAATTATACACTGTTTTTTAAGATAGTGAAGTTTAAAAAGCTATTTGTTAAAAACTTGTAAATTATCACAATCTTGTGATAAGGGAATCTTATTCGTTTAGAAACTTACTTTTTCTCAATCGGTGCAACACTGGCCAAAAGTTTTTTTAGACCGACTTCTGGGAAATTGATTTTTAATTCCTGTGTAGCTCCACTACCCGATACTTCAAGGACAGTTCCTTCACCCCATTTTTTATGAAGGGCAATATCACCAATTGACCAATTTGTCTCACTAGAGGACGATTTAGAAGCAGCCGCAAATTGTCCAAATGGTAAACCACTTGATTGGATAGATGTAGGAGCAGTATTCCGTTTTCGTTCTTGAAGAGCCTGAGCAAGACTCATTCCTTGCCCAAATGTAGTACCACCACTACTGTATGATGCTTTAAAACTTGTATTAGCTGGACGAGCCAGACCTTGATAGGTCAACAAATCTGAACTAATCTCGTTGATAAAACGGGTCGGATGATTGTAACTTGTACGTCCGAAAAGCAAGCGAGAGTTGGCGTTGGTTAGATAGAGAATTTTCTCGGCGCGTGTGATTCCTACGTAGGCCAAACGTCGTTCTTCTTCTAATTCATCTGGATCTTCAGAGGCACGACTAAGAGGAAAGACATTCTCCTCCATCCCGATGATAAAGACAACCGGAAACTCTAGTCCTTTGGCAGCGTGTAAGGTCATTAAGGTTACTTCTGACGTCTCCTGACTGCCAGAGTCAGTGTCGGCAATCAAGGCGAGATCATTTAAGAAACGACTGAGTTTATCTAGTCCTGTTTCCTCTTCTTGGCTTTCAGGATTGTCATCGAAGTTTTTAGTAACAGATAGGAACTCTTCGATATTTTCAACCCGAGCCTTACTCTCCAAGGTTGCTTGGGCATTTAGAATATCAACGTAACCTGTTTTTTTCAAGGACAGCTTCAACCAACTCTGTAATGGTTAATTGGTCCAGTTGCTCCCTCAAATCCAGAATCATATTGGCAAAGTCCCAGATCGACTGGGCTGCCTTACCTTTGATTCCTGATAACATGATATTGGCTGAAGCATCCAGCATGGACATTTCTTGCAAATTAGCAAAATCACGAATCTTCTCAACAGTTCCTGGGCCAATTCCACGCTTTGGTTCATTGATGATACGCTCAAAACTGATATTATCACTTAGGTTGGCAATGAGATTGAGATAAGCTATGATATCACGGATTTCCTTACGGCTGTAGAACTTAGTACCACCAACCATGGTATAAGGAATATTAGACTTGAGCAGAGCTTCCTCAATAGTACGTGACTGGGCATTGGTTCGGTAAAGCACTGCAAAGTCTTTGTGAAGGAAGTTTTGACTACGACCAAGTTCATCGATGGTTTTGGCTACAAAAACAGCCTCATCTTGTTCATCGTTAGCTCGGTAGTAAATAATTTGTTCCCCATCCGCATTTTGAGTCCATAGATTCTTAGGACGGCGATTTTTATTGTTTTTAATAACATCATTTGCTGCTTGGAGAATGGTTTTGGTTGAACGATAGTTTTCTTCTAACAAGACAACCTTGGCTTTAGGATAATCTTTTTCAAAATCCAAGATATTCTGCATATCAGCACCACGCCATCCGTAGATAGACTGGTCCGCATCCCCAACAACACAGATATTTTTAAAGCGAGAAGCTAATAGTTTGACCAGTTGGTACTGGGCATGGTTGGTATCTTGGTACTCATCAACATGGATATATTGGAACTTTTGCTGATAGTAAGTCAAGACGTCAGGATTTTGATCAAAGAGACGCAAGGTCAACATAATCAAATCATCAAAGTCAACTGACTCAGATTGACGAAGTTCCTTTTGGTAGGCCTCATAACACTTAGCGACAATGTTTGTATATAAATCTCCTGCTTGTGCAGCATAAGCAACATCGTCAATCAGATCATTCTTAGCATTTGAAATGGTTCCCAATATAGTCCGTTCGTTCCATTTTTTTGGATCCAAATTCAATTGCTTGAGAATGCGTTTCATCAGTGTTCGTTGCTCACCTGGATCGATAATGGTAAAGTTACGATTGTAACCAATATGATCCGCATCACGACGTAAGATACGAACGCACATAGAGTGAAAGGTCGCTATCAAACAGTCCTGTGTAGCTGGGTTAAGCCCATAGGCACGTTCTTTCATTTCACGAGCAGCCTTATTGGTAAAGGTAATGGCTAAAATATTCCAGGGATTAACCATCTTTTCATCAATTAAGTAGGCAATACGATGGGTCAAAACTCGTGTCTTACCAGAACCAGCCCCCGCCATAATCAGCAGTGGACCTTCTGTTGTTTGGACCGCTTCAGCCTGTCGGTCATTCATACCGTTTAATAAAGGATTCATTTTCTCTTCCTATTCTTCAAATCAATGTTTCTATTATATCAAAAAAGACTGAAAATAACTCTATCAGAGACAAGCTTCCTTTTTTCCTAAAAAAAGAACACTAACAAGTGTTCTTTTTATTTTAATCATGAATAGATTGTAAAAGTGTCAACAAGGCTTGAGCCGATCTGCGTCCTGCTTCTATGATAAATTCATCAAATGAAATAGAAGCTTCGTGGTTAGCATTATCACTCATGGCACGGACAACTAAGAAAGGTAGATTAAGCGCGTGAGCTGCTTGAGCGATAGCCGCTCCTTCCATCTCCACAGCAAGCACCTGAGGAAAATGTTCTTTTATAGCTTAATCTTATCTTCACCCGCAATAAAACTATCACCGGTCGTAATCAAACCTAAATACCATTTTTGGTTAAGTTTAGACAAACTCTCTTGAATCAAACTGACAAATTTCTCGTCAGATTCGAAATAGAGTGGTTGTTGGGCCATCTGACCGTATTCATAACCAAAAGCAGTCACATCAACATCATGATAAGCTAGCTTATCAGCAATCACTACATCTCCAACTTCGATTCCTTCTGCCAAAGCTCCAGCTGAACCAGTGTTGATGACAGCATCTACTTTAAAGTGGTCGGCTAGGATAGCTACACTCATAGCAGACATGACTTTACCAATTCCACTCTCGACCAAGACAAGATCGACTGAACCAATTTTACCCGTATGATACTTATTTCCTAATACCGTCTCTTCTTGAGAGTTTTCTAAATGTTGAATCAGATAAACTAGCTCTTCTGGCATAGCTGCTATAATTCCAATTTTCATGACATTCCCCTTAAATAAATCTCATTGCTAAAACTAGCAAAATCAAGAGAAGAATAACAGCAAATAGAATCTTATTCAGTTTTGAGTTAAAAACATTTCTCTTAGTATTTTCAATTCGACGACTTTTATGGATTTGTGGTTCAACATCAATCGTTAGGGTATCTTGACTAAAACCATGGTCACTTGAACGTGAAGCACTATAATGTTGAGATGAAGTCGATAATATCTTTGTTTCTTGATCATCTACTAAAGTAGAGCCAGAGATATCTTCACCACGATTTGCACGCTCGATTATTTCGTCTGTTAATAAAGGTTTTCCCATGGGTTCCTCCCCTATTTTTCTTGTAATTCCCAGTACTGGATAGCCATGATAGTCTTGGCATCACAGATATCACCAGACTGGATCAGTTGTTTAGCTTCTTCAAGACTAACTTCAAGTAATTCTAAAGTTTCATCTTCATCCTGTGGACGTGGATTTTTAACCTTTGTCAAATCACTTGCCAAATAAAGTTTTAATCGCTCATTACAGAAACCAATAGCAGAATAGAAATCATACAAAAGAGTCAGTTTTCCAGTGTAGGCAGCTTCTTCTTCCAATTCTCGAAGGGCTGCCGCTTCAGGATCAGCGTTTTCTCCAATTTCTAGTTTTCCTGCAGGAATTTCAACAGAAACTTTTTCAATCGCCTTGCGATATTGCTTGACTAAAACAATCTTATTTTCTGGAGTAACCGCAAGAACACATACTGCACCATTATGGAAAATCAAATCACGTTGAGACGTTCCTTTTCCATTAGGAAGTTCAACCTGGTCTTGTACCAATTGGAAAATAGGACCTTTATAGATTTCTCTACGGCTGAGTGTTTTCTCTTCAAATTCCATGGTTACCTCCTATTTGTTTTTAGGATGGTGAGGGAGATGAGTTGCATATTCGTCTTTGTTAACTTGGTGGCCACGACCGATGGCAATAGCATCAGCAGGCACGTCTTTAGTAATGGTTGAACCTGCGCCAACAAGAGAGTTATCCCCTAGTTCAACAGGAGCAATAATGGTTGAATTAGAACCAACAAAGACATTGTTGCCGATGACTGTCTTGAATTTATTTTTCCCATCATAGTTCACTGTTATAGTACCAGCACCAAAGTTGACGTCACTGCCAACTTCACAGTTACCAATGTATGTCAAATGGCCAGCTTTTGTATTTTCTCCAATGCTAGAACCTTTCACCTCAACAAAGTTTCCAATATGAACATCTTTTGCTAGGCTAGAACCTGGACGAATATGAGCGTAAGGTCCGACTGTAACACCATCAGCAACTGTGCTCTCCTCAATCATAGAGTTGGTAATCACTGCACCTGAACCGATAGTACTATCGACAATATAAGTTCCATTCGTCAAAATAGTCTCAGCACCAATCTTACTAGAACCTTTGAGGGTTACATTAGCTTCAATTTGTACATCTGGAGCAATCTCAACATCAATATCAATATAAGTCGCTTCTGGATTTACAAAACTAACGCCATTAATCATGTGAGCTTGGTTAATACGACGACGCATAACAGCTTCTGCTGTAGCTAGTGCTACACGGTCATTGACTCCGAGGCTTTCATCAAAGTCTTTAAGAGTATAGGCTCCGACTTTTTCACCAGCTTCACGGAAATACCAATCACGTCTGTAATATAGTATTCGCCTTGAGCGTTGTTGGTATTGATGTTTTTAAGAGCTTCAAAGAGACGAGCATTATCAAAAACATAAGTTCCTGTATTAATTTCTTTGATTTGCTTTTCAAAATCAGTCGCATCTTTTTGTTCAACAATTCTTAGTACTTCAGCATTATCATTGCGAACAATACGTCCATAACCAAATGGATCTTCAGCTTCTGCGGTAAGGATAGTGGCTACGTTCTTATGATTTACGTGAAAATCAATCAAGTTTTTCAAACTTTCACCCGTGATTAATGGTGTATCACCTGCAATAACCAATGTTTGTCCAGAAAGGCCCTCAAGAATTGGTTCGGCCATCATAACCGCATGACCAGTACCTAATTGCTCAGATTGTCTCACAAAATCAGTTTGACCAGCTAAAACTTGCTCTACAAGATCAGCCTTATGTCCAACTACAGTAACTGTTTTTTCAGGATTAATTGCGCCAACGCTACGAAAAACATGCTCAAGCATTGAAATTCCCGCAACCTTGTGCATAACTTTAGGTAGATCTGATTTCATACGGGTACCTTTACCCGCTGCTAAAATAATTGCATAATTTGCCATATTTTTCTCTTTTCTATAGAAATTCTTTATTATTATACCACAATTTACTTCACGATACACAAATTTGTTGACCTCAACATAACGCTAATGACTGTCACTACTCCGTTTTGAGTAAATTTTTTGATTTTTTTAACAAATTAGGATAAACTATAGGAGTATGAGAAAAAAAATTCGTCCAGCTTTTTATAGTTATTATATTTGTCGCTTTTATAGGACTCTTGATTCTCAATCGTCCACGATTCGAAGAACATCCTGTAAAAACCAAACAAAAATCCAGTTCAAATAGAAACACAAGCTCTACATAACTTGGATAAGCCTATCATCGATATCTCTGGTTGGCAACGACCGTCAGAGATTAACTATGATATTTTATCTAAAAATATCTCTGGTGCTATTGTTCGAGTCCACGGAGGAAACCAGATTACTACTGAGAACGATGCATCTTATACGAATGGAACAGATAAAGCTTATAAAAGTCATATCGCTGAGTTTCAAAAGAGAAATGTTCCAGTTGCTGTCTATGCATATGTATCTGGAAAAAGTGTAGAGGAAATGGAAAAGGCTGCTGAAGCATTCTACAATTCAGCTTCCCCATACAATCCAAGTTACTATTGGTTAGATGTCGAAGAAAAAACCATGTCAGACATGAATAAAGGGGTTGAAGCTTTCCGTGCTAAACTAGAATCTCTAGGTGCTAAAAACATCGGTATTTACATCGGAGTTTACTTCATGGAGGAGCATAGCATCAGTACAGATAAGTTTTCAGCTATTTGGATTCCTTCCTACGGACCAGATTCGGGTTATTTTGAAAGTTCGCCGAATACAGACCTAGACTTTGATCTTCACCAATACACATCAAAAGGGAAACTAGTTGGATTCGATCACCATCTAGACTTAAATCTTATTTCTTTATCAAAAGATAAGGAAGAAACCTTTAGAAAAACTATTTTTTTAAAACCTTAATTTCATTCAGCAAGCAAGATATTCCTTCTGCTTGCTTTTTTTATTTCTCTTATTTTGTGATATAATACAAGAAGAGAATTTTAGAGAAAAAAATACGGAGAGAGTTTATGTTATCTTGGATTTCAAAAATGATTAAAGGAATTGTTATTGCGCTAGGATTTATCTTGCCTGGTATTTCTGGTGGAGTCTTGGCAGCTATTTTGGGTATCTATGAGAGAATGATTCGTTTTCTTGCCCATCCATTTAAAAACCTAAAAGAAGATATTCTTTATTTCTTACCTGTTGCTATCGGTATGTTACTAGGTATTGGGCTATTTTCTTACCCAATTGAGTACTTACTAGAGCATTATCAAGTTTATGTTTTATGGAGTTTTGCGGGTGCTATTATTGGTACAGTCCCAAGTCTTGTAAAGGAAGCTACTCAAGATTCTGAAAGAGACAAAGTCGATCTTATCTGGTTTTGGGTGACCTTTATTGTTTCTGGAATTGGTCTTTACGCTTTAAACTTTGTGGTTGGTTCACTAAGCGCAAGTTTCACAAGTTTTATCCTAGCTGGTGCTCTTCTTGCTCTAGGTATTTTAGTTCCAGGATTAAGCCCCTCAAATCTTCTCTTGATTTTAGGTCTCTATACCCCAATGTTAACTGGATTTAAAACTTTTGATTTATTTGGTACCTTCCTTCCGATAGGAATTGGAGTTGCTGCTACTCTTATTATTTTTTCAAAATTGATGGACTACGCTCTTCGAGAGTATCACTCTCGTGTTTATCACTTCATCATTGCAATCGTTCTTTCAAGTACACTCTTGATATTGATTCCAAATGCGGGTAATGCTGAAAGTATTAACTACAGTGGTTTATCTCTTGTGTCTTATGTGATTGTTGCCTTCTTTTTTGCTCTTGGCATCTGGTTAGGTATTTGGATGAGTCAGTTGGAGGATAAATACAAATAATGGCTAAGAAAGTTAAAGTAAAAAAAACCTTAGTAGAGCAAATTTTGACTAAGGCAGGTGTTGACCATCAAGGTATTCAAATCAATGCTTTAGCAGGAGAACTTCCTTCTGGTTATGATAGAAATCATATTTTTAAGACCTTAGCATTATTGGGTGATAAGACCGGTCCGGTAATAGGAATTATCCCTATCACCGAACACCTTTCTGAAAAGAAATTAGCAAAGATTTCTGGAAATAAAAAAGTGGCCATGATTCCTCAAAAGGATTTAGAAAAAACGACTGGATATATCCATGGGGCTAATAATCCTGTAGGTATCCGTCAAAAACACAACTACCCTATTTTTATTGATGAAACAGCTTTAGAATTGGAAAAAATGATTGTCTCTGCTGGCGAGGTCGGGCACAGTATCATCATCGCACCTAAAGATCTGGCAAACTTTGTAAAAGCCAGCTTTGTAGACATCTTGGAGGAAGGTAACTCATGAAACTTTACTTTGTCCGCCACGGTCGAACAGTCTGGAATCTAGAAGGTCGCTTTCAAGGGGCTGGCGGAGATTCACCACTTCTTCCTGAATCTATTGAAACTTTAAAAGACCTGAGCCGGTATCTTAAAGATATCCCTTTTGACAAGATCTATTCGAGTGATTTACCAAGAGCGGTAAAATCAGCTGAGATTATCCAAAATCAACTGACAAACCCATGTCCCTTGGAAATTGTTCCCGAACTCAGAGAATGGCACCTGGGTAAGCTTGAAGGTCTAAAAATTGCGACTTTAAATGCTATCTACCCTCAGCAAATTCAAGCCTTTAAAACTAACTTAGCTAAGTTTGATACTCGCATGTTTGAAGCTGAATCACTCTACACTACAACTCAGCGCACTATCCAATTTATCAAGTCCTTAAAAAACTCTAAGGCAGAACACCTATTACTTGTTGGTCATGGAGCAAACCTTACTGCAAGTCTTCGCACGCTTATAGGCTATCAGGAAGCTCTGCTTCGTAAAGACGGAGGTTTGGCTAATGCAAGTCTAACAATTATAGAAACTGATGACTTTGAAACATTTACTCTAAAGACTTGGAACGATACTTCTTATCAAAAAATATAGAACTTGATATTAACAATCAAGTTCTTTTTAGTTTTTATAGAATATCCGTGAATTTCTTGACTATTTATGATAAAATGGAGTATCGTGAAAAAAATTAATTTATTATTTAAAATTTCGATTAAAATTAGGAGGAACTCATGTCAACAGAACACATGGAAGAATTGAATGACCAACAGATCGTTCGCCGCGAAAAAATGGCTGCGCTTCGTGAACAAGGAATTGATCCTTTCGGTAAACGTTTTGAACGTACTGCCAACTCTCAAGAACTAAAAGATAAATTTGCTGAGCTAGATAAAGAACAACTACACGAACTAAATGAAACTGCTACTATCGCAGGTCGTCTTGTTACCAAACGTGGTAAAGGTAAGGTTGGATTCGCCCACCTTCAAGATCGCGAAGGTCAAATCCAAATCTACGTTCGTAAAGATGCTGTCGGTGAAGAAAACTACGAAATCTTCAAGAAAGCAGATTTAGGTGACTTCCTTGGTGTCGAAGGTGAAGTTATGCGTACAGATATGGGAGAACTCTCTATCAAGGCAACTCACATTACTCACTTGTCTAAGGCTCTTCGTCCACTTCCAGAAAAATTCCACGGTTTAACAGACGTTGAAACTATTTACCGTAAACGTTACCTTGATTTGATTTCAAACCGTGAAAGCTTTGAACGTTTTGTTACTCGCTCAAAAATCATCTCTGAAATTCGTCGTTATCTTGATCAAAAAGGTTTCCTAGAAGTTGAAACACCTGTTCTTCACAATGAAGCTGGTGGTGCTGCTGCTCGTCCGTTTATCACTCACCACAATGCTCAAAACATTGACATGGTGCTTCGTATCGCGACTGAGCTTCACTTGAAACGCCTTATCGTTGGTGGTATGGAACGTGTTTATGAGATTGGTCGTATCTTCCGTAACGAAGGGATGGACGCTACACACAATCCTGAGTTCACTTCTATCGAGGTTTACCAAGCTTATGCAGACTTCCAAGATATCATGGACTTGACTGAAGGCATTATCCAACACGTTGCAAAAGCTGTTAAAGGCGACACTCCAGTTATCTATCAAGGAACTGAGATTAAACTTAACGAACCATTCAAACGTGTACACATGGTTGACGCTATCAAGGAAATTACAGGTGTTGATTTCTGGCAAGACATGACTTTCGAAGAAGCAAAAGCTATCGCTGCTGAGAAGAAAGTTCCAGTTGAGAAACACTATACTGAAGTAGGTCACATTATCAATGCTTTCTTTGAAGAATTTGTTGAAGAAACATTGATTCAACCAACCTTTGTCTATGGACATCCAGTAGCAGTATCTCCACTTGCTAAGAAGAACCCTGAAGACGAACGCTTTACTGACCGTTTCGAACTCTTTATCATGACTAAAGAATACGGAAATGCCTTTACTGAGTTGAACGATCCAATCGATCAGCTTAGCCGATTTGAAGCCCAAGCTAAAGCAAAAGAACTTGGTGACGATGAAGCGACTGGTATTGATTATGACTACATTGAAGCCCTTGAATATGGTATGCCACCAACAGGTGGTTTGGGAATCGGTATCGACCGTCTCTGCATGCTACTCACTGATACTACTACTATCCGTGATGTACTTCTTTTCCCAACTATGAAATAAAAACTAAACTCCTAGATGATTTCTAGGAGTTTTTTTGTAGTTAATAAAAAGACAAACCCGATTTTGAGCTTGTCTTTTTTTGTTGTTCAATTAGAATAATCCAAGAACAGTTCCATCACTTTCAACATCCATGTTGAGAGCAGCAGGTCGTTTTGGAAGTCCAGGCATGGTCATGACATCACCAGTAAGGGCTACGATAAAACCTGCACCAAGTTTTGGTACCAATTCACGAATAGTAATTTCAAAGTTTTCAGGTGCACCAAGAGCATTTGGATTATCTGAGAAACTGTACTGAGTCTTAGCCATACAGATTGGCAGTTTATCCCAACCATTTTGTACGATTTGTGCAATTTGTGTTTGAGCTTTCTTCTCAAAGTTAACTTTGCTACCACGGTAAATTTCAGTAACAATCTTTTCGATTTTTTCTTGAACAGAAAGGTCGTTGTCATAGAGACGTGTGTAGTTTGCTGGGTTTTCGTCGATTGTTTTTACGAGAGTTTTAGCTAGAGCAACTCCTCCTTCAGCTCCATCAGCCCATACGCTAGCTAATTCAACTGGAACATCAATTGAAGCACATAGTTCTTTCAAAGCTGCAATTTCAGCTTCTGTATCAGAAACAAATTCATTGATAGCAACAACCGCTGGAATACCGAATTTACGAATATTTTCAACGTGGCGTTTCAAGTTTGCAAATCCAGCACGTACTGCTTCTACATTCTCTTCTGTCAGAGCATCCTTTGCAACTCCACCATTCATTTTAAGGGCACGAAGAGTCGCTACAATGACTACTGCACTTGGAGCTGCTGGCAAGTTTGGAGTCTTGATATCCAGGAACTTCTCTGCACCAAGGTCTGCACCAAAGCCAGCTTCTGTTACAGTATAATCAGCTAAACGAAGAGCTGTTTTTGTCGCCAATACAGAGTTACAGCCGTGGGCAATATTGGCAAATGGACCACCGTGTACGAATGCTGGTGTTCCATAGATTGTTTGCACCAAGTTTGGTTTAATAGCATCTTTCAAAATCAATGCCAAGGCACCCTCAACCTGTAAATCACCAACTGAAACTGGTGTGCGATCATAACGGTAGCCGATGACGATATTAGCCAAACGACGTTTCAAATCTTCAATATCAGTTGCCAAGCAAAGGATAGCCATGATCTCTGAAGCAACTGTGATATCAAATCCATCTTCACGTGGAATACCATTAAGTGGACCACCAAGACCAACAGTTACATGGCGAAGAGCACGGTCGTTCAAGTCTACAACACGTTTCCAGAGGATACGACGTTGATCGATTCCTAGCTCATTTCCTTGGTGCAAGTGATTGTCAATCAAGGCAGAGAGAGCATTGTTGGCAGTTGTAATAGCATGCATATCCCCAGTAAAGTGAAGGTTGATGTCTTCCATTGGTAAAACTTGGGCATAACCACCACCAGCAGCTCCACCTTTAATCCCCATAACAGGGCCAAGGGAAGGTTCTCGAATAGCAATCATGGTTTTCTTACCAATCTTATTCAAAGCATCAGCAAGACCAATGGTAATAGTTGACTTCCCCTTCACCTGCTGGTGTTGGGTTAATAGCAGTAACCAAGATTAACTTACCAACAGGATTGCTTTCAACCTCGCGAATCTTATTAAAGCTTAGTTTAGCCTTGTACTTACCATACAACTCCAAATCATCGTAAGAAATTCCTAGTTTTTCAACCACATCAACGATTGGTTTTAGCTCTATACTCTGCGCAATTTCAATATCTGTTTTCATATTAAACTCCTATGCCCTATTATCTTTTAACTCATTATAACACAAAACAAGATTTTTAACAGTCATTATGATTAGTAACGTTCGTGAATATCGCTAAATAACAGACTTTCTTTAACTCTATTTAAATTTTTATATGCCTTTATAGATTTTAACTATTATAAAAATTTTTTTCTAATTTAGAAAAATAGTTGTCAATTTCGTCTAAGTTATGCAAAATTTGATTATCAGAGATTTCTAAGTTTTCAGCTAATTCAATTGAATACTCAAAGCGGAGACGAGTATTAAGGGATAAATCAAATGAATAATCCTGTAATCGTCCTAGTTTATGATATTTATCTATAATATCATTAAAAATAATCTTGTATTTATCATCTAAGTTTTTGATATGGCTATCTAAGTTTTCCCTGTAATTTTGAATTAATTCCTGTTCCCTGTCACTTAGAAACCCTTTGCCTATTTCCCAAATTATTGAAGTAGCAATTGAACCTACTACAGAACCTAGAACAGGTATTGGTATCATAATCTGACCAACACAAGCTCCAATTGCAGCAAAAGAAGAATCTATTACATTTAATGTCAAAAGATTCATAAGTTCATCTTGAGTTATTTCAGAAGATCTGAATCTCAAAATGACATCTATCATCCCATAAGTAGCCATTACTAAAGCACTTGCATTTGGAGCGCTAATACCAAAAATATTTGTTAATCCGTAAATTGAATACCCTGTTATCGCTCCACATGCAACTCCTTGTAATGAATTCAATCCACAATCTAACCAATCTGATTGTTCGAATTCAAAAATGCTTTTTCCTTCTTTACATTTTCCATACACACTTGACAACAGAGCTAAACCACCTTGTAAAAAAGCTGCGTTTATTGCAATCTTGTTAGCTTCTTTTAAATTAGGTAATGCTTGTTTTTTCGCTACTAACCGTTTTTTATTTAATTCTTGTTGTTTAAGTCTAACTGTTTTACGAATATTCTTTTCTTCAGAATCTAAAAGAGAGCTAATTGAATTTTTTTGAGCATCATCATAATTTAAAACAGATGATTTCATCCAAGATTTATATGAAGTAAGTCCCTTTACTTTTTAGTAATATCATTAATCATTTTTTTCGTATATCCGTAATTTGTTTAATAGACAATCTTTTACCATTAAATTCAACTTCTTTGCGCCAGTCATAATTTTTTTCGTATACTAACACGTGATCTTTTGGAAACATCATTTTCATTTTTTCACTGTAATGAAATGATTGAGCTAGTTCATCACGTAAATTATTATAAAACTTCATTTGAATGGTATTTCTGCCAATTAATAAATCGGCTGGCCCATTATCATTCAATACTTTTTACAATAGGATTTAATCCTTCAATAGCTCTTCTTGCATTTACAATTCCTGCTTCTGCAAATTCAGCTATAAATCCGTGACCACCGTAGTCTCCCCCACGCTTCTTTAGAATAACGTCTTCAATATTGTCTTTAGTATAGTTTAAGATTTTTGAAGCATTGTCATTGTTTAAAACGACTTTGCGTGCTTCATCCTCTATTATCTTCATAGCAATTTGTAAGTCTTGAATTCTAAGATTATTTAGACAATTTACATATGCTCCTATACCTTGATAGAATGCCCTATTAGCAACTTGAACCATCATTTACTTTAATTTCCTTATTGATCATTTCAGTCAGAGAAAGGGTTGAATTTACCAAACTACCTGCTTGATATTTTTTTCTTCTTCGGTAAATATGCTATAGTCCATCCCAATTAATGACAAATTAGCTAAATAAATACCTTCGGTTTGCTTTTCAATTAAATTAATTAATTCAGTAATATCTATTATTGATTTTTCAGTTTGTCTTATTAACAACTCGATTTTCTTTTGTTCATCGAGTGCTTCTTTAGCAACTTCTTCATTTTTTTTATTAGCAAAAACACCTGCTCCGACAGAAGCTGTTAACATTAAACCAGCAATCCCCCAACCAACAGGACCCGCCATAGCTAGAAAAGCATTACCTGCAGCCATGCCTCCTCCGCCTGTCGCTATACTTCCCCGCCTAACCAAGCTAATGTCGCTATTTGTCGCAGCACCAGTCAAACTTGAAATTGCTGTCCCTGTTGATGCGACTCCAAAAAGTAGTTGCGACTCCCATAGCTGCAGTAGGACCTAAAGTTGCAACTGTGACCCCTAAAGCACTTAAAGAAGCCGTAGCCGCCGTACTACCGCTTGCTAATTCTGCTTCTTTGATAGCTTGGGTAATAGCTAACTGTTTATCTTCGAAATTTTTGAATTTCAATATTAATTTCTTCTAATTTTGTTTCGAATTCTTTTTGGTTTATTAGCTAACTTACTAATTCTCTCTTCAACAATTTTTTTACAACTTTAATTGCTTTGTCCCTAGTTTGATAAAGATCAGTCGATTTGTTCGTCAGTTCTGTGGCTTTTTCATTATATATATGAATAGATTCATGATAATTCGCAACAGCTTCGGACCTTAATTTGTCGTTAAAAAGATCTATTGAATCAATCTGTGATTTTGCCTCAGTTGCAACTTTACCAGCTTGATTAAGCGTGCCAGATGCAACTTCTGACATTTGTTGAAAAGTATCATTTGCTACAATTGCGACTTGACCTGAAACATCTGAAACAACATTACCTATCTTATTTGATACATCTCCTATTACTTCTACAGAATCTGATAATAATTCTCCTGTAACTTTTCCGGCCCTATCTAGAGCTTTTCCAGCTTCATTAAAAGCGCTACCCGTTGTCTTACTAGCATCATCAAGTACTTTACTAGCTTCTTTAACAATATTATCTGCAAATTTAAAAAAAGTCCATAACGGCTTCCCTCTTCAAATATAACTAAAATAATTATCTTATATATTAAATTGATTGTCAATAATAATATAGTTATAATTTTTTTAATTATGTTACATCGCTTTCATTTTACTTAATGCTCATTTTTTTGTACAATAGTTCTATGAAAATTTTAGTTACTTCTGGTGGTACAAGTGAAAAAATTGATAGAGTTCGTTCTATTACCAATCACTCTTCCGGTAAACTTGGAAAAATTATCACCGAGACTCTTCTAAAGGCTGGCCATCAAGTTTGTTTGATTACCACTCTTCAGGCAGTTAAGCCAGTTAGTCATCCAAACTTGACCATCATCGAAATTAAAAATACAGCTGATTTGCTGCAAGTCATGAAAGATAAGGTTACGGATTACCAAGTCTTAATCCATTCTATGGCTGTATCAGATTACACGCCTGTCTATATGACTGGATTTGATGAAGTTCAAGCTAGTCAAGATTTAACAGAGTTTTTAGATAAGAAAAATCAGGAAACAAAAATCTCATCTAAGGAAGACGTTCAGGTTCTATTTCTCAAGAAGAATCCAAAAATCATATCTCTTGTTAAAGAATGGAATCCTAACATTCACCTGATTGGATTTAAATTACTAGTTGATGTCAGCCAGGAACATCTGATTCAAATTGCTCGGGAAAGCCTTGAAAAGAACCAAGCTGATTTAATTGTAGCAAACGACCTTACTCAGATTAGTAGCGAGCAACATAAGGCTTACTTAGTTGAAAAAAATTCTTTCCAAACTGCTATGAGTAAACATGAAATTGCTGATTTACTCCTCGAGAAAATCAAAAGTTATGACTAAAAGAAAGGAATTTTATGGCCCGTATTACACTCGCTATTACAGGATCTATTGCTGCATACAAGACAGTTGACCTAGTTAGTTCTTAAAAAAACAGGGGCATTCTGTTACTGTTCTTATGACTCAGTCAGCAACAGAATTTATTCAGCCATTAACTTTACAAGTACTATCTCAAAATACTGTACATCTCGATGTCATGCACGAACCTTTTCCAGATCAAGTGAATCACATTCAAATAGGAAAAGAAACAGATTTATTTATCGTAGTTCCTGCGACAGCCAATACAATTGCTAAATTAGCTCACGGTTTTGCTGACAATATGGTGACTGCTACTGCCCTAGCTTTGCCACACTTTGTACCCAAACTATTGGCTCCGGCTATGAACACAAAGATGTATGACCATCCTGCGACCCAAGCTAATCTTAAAACTTTAGAAGATTATGGTTATACTATTATTTCTCCCAAAGATTCTCTACTGGCCTGTGGGGATATAGGTCGTGGTGCTCTCGCTGATCTCGAAACTATTTTACAAGAAATAAAGGATAAAATTCATGAACAAACGCTCTAATATTGCTCCAATCGCTATCTTTTTTGCTATTATGATTGTTATTCATTTACTAAGCTCGATTTTATTTAATGTACTTCCCTTTCCAATCAAACCAACCATCGTTCACATTCCAGTAATTATTGCAAGTATTATCTACGGACCAAGAATCGGTGCAACCTTAGGTTTTCTGATGGGAATGCTTAGCTTAACGGTTAATACTCTCACAATCCTGCCAACAAGCTATCTCTTCTCACCATTTGTACCAAATGGTAACTTCTATTCAGTTGTGATCGCAATTGTTCCTCGTATCTTAATCGGTTTGACACCTTATTTCGTTTATAAACTACTAAAGGGAAGAGCTGGACTCATCTTTGCAGGTGCACTTGGCTCACTCACGAATACAGTATTTGTCTTAGGTGGTATCTTCTTTCTCTTTGGTAATGTTTTTGATGGAAATATTCAAAAACTATTAGCGACTGTTATCTCAACAAATTCAATCGCAGAATTAATTATCTCAGCCCTCTTAACTCTCGTCATTGTTCCGAGACTTGAAAAAATTAAACAATAAAAACTGTATCAAGAGATACAGTTTTTTATTTCTATTACTGGGCTAAACGAGCCTCTTCTAAAATCTTTTCAATCTTTGTTGTCAGTAAATCGATTGCTACAGTATTGGTTACACCTTCAGGTATCACAATATCAGCATAGCGTTTAGTTGGCTCGATAAACTGATGATACATAGGTTTTACGACTCCAAGATACTGATCAATAACGCTATCCAAACTACGACCACGCTCTTCCATATCACGCTTAATACGACGAATGATACGGACATCATCATCTGTATCAACGAAAATCTTGATATCCATTAAATCACGTAGACGTTTGTCTTCCAAAACCAAGATTCCTTCTACGATAAATACATCTTGAGGTTCTTGGCGATAGGTTTTCGAGCTTCTTGTATGGGCAGCATAATCATAGGTAGGAATATCAACAGGACGTCCTGCCAACAATTCTTTGATTTGCGCAATCATCAAGTCAGTATCAAAAGCAAAAGGATGATCATAGTTTGTTTTGATACGCTCCTCAAAAGTTAAATGAGATTGATTTTTATAGTAGGAATCATGCTCAATCATGGCAATTTTTTCGTTGGGGAAATGGGATAAGATTGCTTTAGAAACACTGGTTTTTCCTCCACCAGATCCCCCTGTTACTCCGATAATGATTGGTCTGTTTTGCATAGTTGCCTCCGTATTTTTCCTTTGTCTATTTTACCATATTTTTAGAAAAATTTACAGCTGGACTTTTCAAATTAGAGTAGAAAAAACCTTGTAGTTTAGTTCTACAAGGTTTTAATGTTTTTAATCAAAGTTAACGTATTCTTTAGATAGTTCAAGAACTTCTTCCATTGTTGAACATTCAGTAAGAGCACGGTTAGCGTATTCTTGCATCTTAGCTGTATCAAGTTTCTTCATCAAGCTACGTGTACGAAGTACTGATGTAGCTGACATTGAGAACTCATCCAATCCCATTCCGACAAGAAGTGGAACAGCAGTTTGGTCACCAGCCATCTCACCACACATACCAGCCCATTTACCTTCAGCGTGAGCTGCTTTGATTACGTTGTTAATCAAACGAAGAATCGATGGGTTATATGGTTGGTAAAGGTATGAAACTTGTTCGTTCATACGGTCAGCAGCCATTGTATATTGAATCAAGTCGTTTGTACCGATTGAGAAGAAATCAACTTCTTTAGCAAATTGGTCAGCAAGCATAGCTGCAGCAGGAATTTCAATCATGATACCAACTTGGATATCATTCGCAACAGAAACACCTTCAGCAACCAATTTCGCTTTTTCTTCTTCAAGAATAGCTTTAGCAGTACGGAACTCTTTCAACAAAGCAACCATTGGGAACATGATACGCAATTTACCGTGAACAGATGCACGAAGCAATGCACGCAATTGTGTACGGAACATTTGGTTACCAGTTTCAGAGATGGAGATACGCAAAGCACGGTAACCTAAGAATGGGTTCATTTCTTTAGGAAGATCGAAGTAAGGAAGTTCTTTATCCCCACCGATATCCATTGTACGAACGACAACAGGTTTACCGTTCATACCTTCAAGAACTGCTTTGTAAGCTTCGTATTGGTCGTCTTCCGTTGGGAAATCTTGAGAATCCATGTACAAGAATTCTGTACGGTAGAGACCAACAGCTTCAGCACCATTTTCGTTCACACCTTCAACGTCTTTAGGTGTACCGATATTAGCTGCCAACTCAAAGTGTTTACCATCTGCAGTAACAGTTTTAGCATCTTTCAAAAGAGCCCATTCAGCTTTTTGTTTAGCGTAAGCTTCACCAGCTGCTTTGAATTCCGCAATTTGTTCTTCAGTTGGGTTGATAACCACTTCACCTGAAATACCTGAAACAGCCAAAATGTCACCATCTTTTACAAGTTCAGTGATGTTGTTTGTACCCAATACAGCTGCAATTTCAAGTGTACGAGCCATAATAGCTGAGTGACTTGTACGTCCACCAATGTTTGTTACAAAAGCTTTTACAAAGTTTTTGTCCAATTGAGCAGTATCAGACGGAGTCAAGTCATGTGCAATCACAATCACTTCTTCATTGATTGAAGCTGGGTTTGGCAGTTTCTTGCCAAGAAGATTTGCCAAAACACGTTTGGTAACGTCGCGAATATCCGCTGCACGTTCCTGCATGTATGGGTTGTCTTCCATGCCTTCAAAGATTGTGATAAACATGTCTGTAACTTCTTTCAGACCTGCTTCTGCATTTACTTTCTTAGCACGAATTGTTTCTTTAATCTGACCGATCAATTCAGGGTCAGCAAGAACCATTAAGTGAGCGTCAAATACTTGCGCCGCTTCTTCACCAAGCGTACCTACAGCCTTCTCGCGGATAAGAGAAAGCTCGTTTTGAGAAGCTTCAAGAGCAACATCCAAACGAGCCTCTTCTGCATTTGTATCTTCGACTGTAATAGTCTCGAATGATAAATCCGGTTGAACGAGTAGATATGCTTTTAGCAACTGCAACACCATCAGATGTCATGATTCCTTTAAGCATTTCTGTCATATCCTTATGCCAATCCTTCTTTTTTTCCATTGTTTCTGAGATAGCGACGATAGCGTCATCAGCGTCTGCACCTTCAGCAGTGATTGTAACGTCAGCACCTTTGACCAACACCAAGGCTCATAACACCCATGATAGATTTAAGGTTAACTGATTTACCTTTGTACTCAAGAGTAATATCTGAAGCAAATTTGCTAGCAGTTTGTACCAACAATGTTGCTGGACGTGCGTGAATACCTGTTTCTGCTACTACGTGGAAATCTTTAGAAGCTCATAATTTGACTCTCCTTTAAATGTTTTTCTTTTTGAGTTATATCTGATAACCCTTACAATTTGTTATTATATCACCTTCTAGGATTTTTTTCAAGTATTTTATGGGATTTCTTCTTTTTCCTTTCAGATAACTTGCTGAAAAATCTTCTATTTTATGTATCAAAATACATCATGTAGTTTTTTTTATAATTTTAACATTAAGAAAAACGCTGTTATTTATGGGTTTTTATTTTTTTACAATCACTATATATTGTGTTTGGATAACTCTCATCTGAAAAAAATCTACAATATTTAGTTTTTTTCTTCGTTGACAAAGATTTTTTTCTGATATACTTAAGAAGTAATTAAATTTTTGAAAGAGGAGTTACAGAATGGTAACCGTTTATTCTAAAAAAACAATTGTGTTCAATGTAAAATGACCAAACGATTCTTAGATAGTAACAAGATCGCATATCGCGAAATCAATCTTGATGAACAACCTGAATTTATTGAACAAGTTAAAGAGCTAGGCTTCAGCGCTGCTCCTATCATTCAAACACCAACTGAAGTTTTCTCTGGTTTCCAACCAGCAAAACTTAAAAAAACTTGCTTAAGTATCAGGATTAAAAGCTTCTATGTCAATCTTAGAAGCCTTTCTTTTGTAATGAATTAAAGGAAATTTTATGGGATTAAAACAACTTGAGGATGTAACTTACTTCCGTCTAAATAATGAAATCAACCGTCCTGTTAATGGACAAATCATGCTCCACAAAGATAAAGAAGCCTTGGACGCTTTCTTTAAAGAAAATGTTGTGCCAAATTCTATGGTTTTTGATTCTATCACTGATAAAATCGATTACCTTATTAAACAAGACTATATCGAAACAGCGTTTATCAAGAAATATCGCCCAGAATTCTTAGAAGAGCTTTACCAATTTATTAAGGATCAAAACTTCCAATTCAAGTCTTTCATGGCAGCATACAAGTTTTACAATCAATATGCCTTGAAAACTAATGACGGAGAGTACTATCTTGAGAGCATGGAAGACCGTGTCTTCTTTAACGCTCTTTACTTTGCTGATGGTGACGAAGCTATCGCAATTGATATTGCCAACGAAATCATCCACCAACGCTACCAACCTGCTACACCATCTTTCTTAAATGCAGGTCGTGCACGTCGTGGTGAATTGGTATCCTGTTTCTTGATTCAGGTAACAGATGATATGAACTCTATCGGACGTTCTATCAACTCAGCTCTTCAGCTTTCACGTATCGGAGGCGGTGTCGGAATTTCCCTCAACAACCTTCGTGAAGCTGGAGCCCCTATCAAAGGATATGAAGGTGCGGCTTCTGGTGTCGTTCCAGTTATGAAGCTTTTCGAAGATAGCTTTTCTTACTCTAACCAACTTGGTCAACGTCAAGGTGCTGGGGTTGTTTACCTCAACGTCTTCCACCCAGACATTATCGCCTTCCTTTCAACTAAGAAAGAAAATGCCGATGAAAAAGTTCGTGTGAAGACTTTATCACTTGGTGTTGTGGTACCAGATAAATTCTACGAATTAGCACGTAAAAACGAAGAAATGTATCTCTTCAGTCCTTATTCTGTTGAAAAAGAGTATGGCGTACCTTTCAACTATATTGATATCACTGAAAAATACGATGAATTGGTTGCAAATCCAAACATCCGCAAGACAAATAAAGGCGCGTGATTTGGAAACAGAAATCTCTAAATTGCAACAAGAATCTGGCTATCCTTATGTAGTAAACATCGATACAGCTAACCGTGCAAATCCTGTCGATGGTAAGATTATCATGAGTAACTTGTGTTCAGAGATTCTTCAAGTCCAAGAACCAAGTCTTATCAACGATGCGCAAGAATTCCTTCAAATGGGTACTGACGTTTCATGTAACCTCGGTTCAACCAACGTTGTAAATATGATGACATCACCTGACTTTGGACGTTCTATTCGCGCAATGGTTCGCGCTTTGACCTTTGTAACAGATAGCTCTCACATCGTTGCTGTTCCAACTATCGACCACGGAAATAGCCAAGCTCATACATTTGGACTTGGCGCTATGGGGCTTCACAGCTATCTTGCTCAGCAATTAATCGAATATGGATCTCCTGAGTCTGTTGAATTTACAAGCATCTACTTTATGCTTTTGAATTACTGGACTTTGGTAGAATCAAACAATATTGCGCGTGAACGTGGCATTACCTTCCACAACTTTGAGAAATCAGACTATGCAAATGGTACTTATTTCGATAAGTATACGTCTGGTCAATTTGTTCCAAAATCTGATCGTGTTAAAGAACTCTTTGAAGGAATCTTTATCCCGTCTGCAGCTGATTGGGCTGAACTTCGTGATAAAGTTAAAGCAGATGGACTTTACCACCAAAACCGTCTTGCTGTAGCGCCGAATGGTTCTATCAGCTACATCAATGACGTGTCTGCTTCTATCCACCCAATTACTCAACGTATTGAAGAACGTCAAGAGAAGAAAAATTGGTAAGATTTACTATCCTGTCGCAGGATTATCAACTGAAACTATTCCTTACTACACTTCTGCCTATGACATGGATATGCGTAAAGTTATTGATGTCTATGTCATCGCAACTGAGCACGTAGACCAAGGGCTTTCACTTACTCTCTTCATGCGTAGTGATATCCCAACAGGTCTTTACGAATGGAAGAAAGAGAACAAACAAACAACACGTGACCTATCTATCCTTCGTAACTACGCCTTTAACAAGGGCATTAAGTCTATCTACTACGTTCGTACCCTACACAGATGACGGCGGTGAAGTTGGTGCTAACCAATGTGAAAGCTGTGTGATTTAAAATCTCACTAAAATCTTGTTTACAAAGATAAGGTAACATCAAAAAGTCGGAGTACCGACTTTTTGTGCGGTAACCCAATCACACAAGGATAGAACATTCATCACTATTTTAATAAAATCAAAAGAAAGAGATTTGTAATGGAAACTTACTACAAAGCCATTAACTGGAATGCTATCGAAGATGTCATCGATAAATCAACCTGGGAAAAACTAACTGAACAATTTTGGTTGGATACACGTATTCCCTTATCTAATGACTTAGATGACTGGAGAAAGTTATCAAATCAAGAAAAAGACTTGGTAGGAAAAGTCTTTGGCGGTTTGACACTTTTGGATACCATGCAGTCTGAAACAGGGGTAAATGCTCTTCGCGCTGATATTCGTACTCCTCACGAAGAAGCTGTTTTTAACAACATCCAATTTATGGAATCTGTCCACGCTAAATCTTATTCTTCTATTTTCTCAACCTTGAATACCAAGACTGAGATTGAAGAAATCTTTGAATGGACTGATACAAACCCATATCTTCAGAAAAAGGCACAAATCATCAATGAGATTTACCTTAACGGAACACCACTTGAAAAAAAAGTGGCTAGTGTATTCCTTGAAACCTTCCTCTTCTACTCTGGTTTCTTCACTCCACTCTACTATCTAGGAAATAACAAGTTGGCAAACGTTGCTGAAATCATCAAACTCATCATTCGGGACGAGTCAGTACATGGAACATATATTGGTTATAAATTCCAACTTGGTTTCAACGAATTACCAGAAGAAGAGCAAGAAAAGTTAAAAGACTGGATGTACGACCTGCTCTACACTCTTTATGAAAATGAGGAAGGTTATACAGAAAGCCTTATGATGGTGTCGGTTGGACTGAAGAGGTTAAAACCTTCCTTCGCTACAACGCCAATAAAGCTCTTATGAACCTAGGACAAGATCCTCTCTTCCCTGACTCAGCTGACGATGTAAACCCAATTGTTATGAACGGGATTTCAACTGGTACATCCAACCACGACTTCTTCTCTCAAGTTGGTAATGGTTATCTACTTGGTGAAGTTGAAGCTATGCAGGACGATGATTATAACTACGGATTAGACTAATTAAGAAATATAAAAACATCTGAGTTAAAAACAAACACAGATGTTTTTTGTTTTTGTTTATTTTTGTTTTATTTAAGTTGCTTAGATGTTTAAAATGTGATAAAATGATATTGGATATGGGGGTGATTCAATGCTAAAACAAGAAAAACTAGATGTGATTTTAGAGATTGTCAATACAAGAGGAACCATCACAGTCAAAGAAATAATGAATCGTTTAGATATTTCTGATATGACTGCTCGACGTTATCTGCAAGAGTTAGCTGACAAGGATCTACTTGTTCGAGTGCATGGAGGTGCTGAAAAACTTCGTTCTGGTTCTCTATTAGCAAATGAACGCTCGAATGTCGAAAAGCAAGGTCTTCAGATTGCTGAAAAACAAGAAATCGCAAAATTTGCTGGTCATTTAGTCGAAGAAAGAGAAACGATTTTTATCGGTCCAGGTACTACTCTTGAGTTCTTTGCGCGTGAACTTCCAATAGATAATATTCGTGTGGTAACAAATAGCCTTCCTGTTTTCATTATCTTGAATGAACGAAAGTTGACTGATTTAATTTTGATTGGTGGAAATTATCGAGAAATCACTGGTGCCTTTGTCGGAACCTTAACGCTCCAAGATATCGAAAGTCTTCAATTCTCTAAAGCTTTTGTTAGTTGCAATGGTATAAAAGATCATGCTATCGCTACTTTTAGCGAAGATGAAGGTGAAGTCCAAAAGCTAGCATTAAATAATGCTAATAAAAAGATTCTTCTTGCTGACCACAGTAAATTTAATAAGTTTGATTTTTTTATACTTTCTATAATATCGCTGATATTGATACGATTATTTCAGATTCAAAAACTTAACCAAGAAACCCTGCAAGATTTATCAAAAACAAACTAATATCATCAAACCTCAATAAAGCATCTCGACTAACGAATGCTTTATTTTTACTCCAAAATAATTTAACACTCTCATAAAAAAATTAAGCCCATCATCTTGATGAGCTTATTATATTAGTGTTGAAATGGCATAAAATCCGAAACAAAGGAAATGTTATCCTTATCTTCTGCGTTGATAAAATTTAAAAATAGCTTTTGAAATTCTTCAAATTCATAGTCTGAATGACAAATCCACTCCTTACCCGTCGAGACATACCATTTCCCAAGACATGTAAGTTCTTCCTTGGTCAAGGATGGTATATGCGAGCAATGTTCAAAGTTAATAATATAAACTTTTTCATAGATTGATTTGATAAAATCTTTGAGCATAAACTTACCTCGCTTAAATTCTATACCTAATAATTAGTTGTACTATTCAATCACTTGTGTCTCAGCTAGTTTTTTGTACCAATGTGCAGATTTCTTAGGATAACGTTCTTGTGTATCGAAATCAACGTAGAAGAGTCCGTAACGTTTTTCATAACCATTAGACCATGAAAAGACGTCCATCAATGACCAGATGAAGTATCCTTTGACATTTGCACCATCGGCAATCGCATCAGACAATACTTCCAAGTGTTGTTTCACATAATCGATACGGCCATCATCGTAAACAGTGTTGTCCACAAATTCATCTTTGTATCCTAGTCCGTTTTCAGTGATGTAGATCTTCTTGTAGTTTGGATAATCCGCCTTCACACGCATGATCTGATCATATAGCCCTTGAGGATAAATGATCCAGTCCCAGTCAGTGCGAGGTACATAGTCAGGAGCTACACGACGACCAACACCTTTAATTTGGTACTTAGAGCTTCCTTTTTCCCCTTTACCGTTGTGGATGATTTCAGTTTCACCATCAAATGCTTCCATCCAATCACTCATGTAGTAGTTAATTCCAAGGAAGTCATTCAAGTCTTTAGCTGCTTCAAGTGCCACAAAGTCTTCATCTCGAAGATCCAACTCCCCACCATTAACTGAAAGAATGTGGTTTACACCTTCCATGGTTGCATCTGAATAGTGTCCAAGGTAAGTAGCATCCAAGATAAATTTGTTGTGGATGATATCTTCCAACTCAGCAGCCCGAACGTCTGCTGGATTTTCTGGATCCAAAGGGTACTTAGTTGGAAGGGCGTGAACAACCCCGATTTCACCTTTGTAGCCTTTGTCTTTGTACAATTTCACAGCACGTGCATGAGAAACCATCATATTGTGGTGAGATTGGAAAACTTTGGCAAGGTCATATTGAATACCTGGTGGGAATTTACCAACCAAGTATTGACCATCACCGATTGGGCCAATTTCATTGAAGGTTGTCCAGTAGTTTACTTCTGGGAATTCTTCAAAACAGAAGGCTGCATAATCTACGAAGTGTTCGATATTTTCACGATTCAAGAAGTCTCCGTTTGAGTGAAGAGCTTCCGGAGTATCAAAGTGGTGAAGGGTTACAAAAGGTTCTACATGACGTTTATGACATTCTGCAAATAACTTATGATAGAATTCTACTCCTTTTGGATTGACTTCACCATAACCAGTTGGGAAAATACGTGACCAAGCAATAGAAATACGAATTCCGTTGACGCCATATTCTTCCGCCAACTGTAAGTCTACTGGATATTTATGGTAGAAATCGCTTGCTGGTTCAGCAGTATACCAATAGTTATCTGCTAAGTATTTGTCCCATGCAACAGGTCCTTTACCGTCTGTATGAGTCGCACCTTCTGCTTGATAGGCAGCCGTTGCCCCACCAAAAATAAAATCTTTAGGAAGTATTTTTGTCATTTTTTCACCTATTTCTTGATTGGATAAAATCAAAAGTGAGGGGAGAGGAGTTAGTGAGCCATCCATCTCCATCTCACTTCTTGTTCCAAGCCACCGAATTGTGACATGAGGAGGTAAAAACGATATATTTTTACCGACGAATTAACAAAGCGATTAGGAAATCGCCATAGCGATTTCCGTTACGATAGGAGACTGTTTCACAGTCCCTATCGTTAATCGAATTGCGCCTGAACAAAGGCTAGAGCACCTTTTCCATCACGGGTTAGCTTAATGTACTGTGCACCTTCTGTCTTAGCAAGTTTGATACCTAGTTTATCTGTTTCAGCCTTCATATCTTCGAAGTTGGAAGCAACCTGAGGCGCCAAGATAACAAGGTCAAATTCTGGCAACATTTCACGGTGGGCTCCATAGCCACCTGCTGCAGCTTTAACTGGAACTTTATACTCTTCTGCGGCTTTATTCAAAGCATTGGCAAGAAGACCACTTGTTCCTCCACCCGCACAAAGAACGAGGACGTTTGTTTCTTCAGTAATTGTATTTTGTGCTGAATCTACTCCAGCTTTTTCAAGAATAGCATCTGCTTTTGCAGTGTTAAAGTTTGCAGCTACTTTTTCTTTTAATTCATCATTAGCTTTACCTGAACGTTCTTCTTCAAGAATTTGTTCATCATAAACCTTGAGGAATGGATAGTAGATAACAATATCTACTACAATTAACAATACTGCAAGAGCGAATGATAAGAACTGGAAGTTTGTACCAAGAACAATACCAAGAGGTCCTGGTGTAGTCCATGGAAGGTTGGCAGTAAATGAGTTCATGCCAAGTGTTTCAATAAAGAACTTAAAGATCCATACGTTTGCAATTGGTGCAAAGATGAATGGGATAAAGAAGATTGGGTTCAAAACAAGCGGTGCACCAAACAAGATTGGTTCGTTTACACCGAAGAATGTAGGAACTACTGAAGCGCGTCCAATAGCACGATTTCGTTTCGATTTACACAACCACATAAACATGAATGGAACCACAAGAGTTGCTCCTGTACCACCCATAGTGACGATAAACATTTGTGTACCAGATGTAAGGATCTTATCAGCGTGCATACCTTGTTGAAGGAGGTTCAAGTTGACTTCGGCATTTGCATAAGTGATCGCTGCAATCGCAGGTTCAACGATGGATGGTCCGTGAATACCAATAAACCAGAAGAATGCAAAGGCACCAAAAATAATCGTAATACCGACATAACCATCAGCTGCTGAGAATAGAGGTGCAAAGAATTTACCGATTGATTCTGCTACACTTGCCCCAACATATTGACGAGCAAGTAAGTCCAGACCGTAAAGGGAAACTACAGAAAGCGTAAATGGAATGACATCTTTGAAGACCTGTGAGATATTTGGTGGAACTTCGTCAGGCATACGAATAGTGACATTGTTCTTCACACAAACCTTATAAATAGCTACAGTCACAAAGGCTGCTAGAAAAGCTGAAAGCAAACCTTTTGTTCCGAGGAAGCCTGTTGCAAAGCCACCTTCAATTGGGTCAGCTGCCAAGATCAATAAACCAACAATAGCAGCTAATAGAGTTGACATATAGTTGATTTGATTTGTTTTTTCCATGCTACGGTTAACAGAGTCTGTTAATGATTTAGCTGTTGTACCAGCAACCAAAGTGCGAGAATACCCATTGAATAGCTATAAGGTTTCATCAAAAGCGCTACAACATCATCAGACCATACAAATCCCCATGAATTAGGCACAAAGGCAATCAAGATAAAAATACTTGAGAATAGAATGACTGGCATCCCAGCGATAAATCCATCACGAATAGCACGAAGATAGATATTTCGAGATAGTTTTTCAAAGAAAGGTTTTCCTTTCTCGATAAAGGCAATTAACTTATTCATTATTTAGCTCCTCTTTTATAAAGTTCAATTAAATGATGCATCAAATCTTTTAGCAAGATTGTTGTCATCAGGTGATCTTGGCCATGCATCATGGTCACGCTATAGGCTAAATCTTCACCTGTAGCTTCCTTTGTTAACAAGCTTGTTTGGGCGTGGTGAGCCTCAGCAATACAGCTACCAGCTTCCTCTACCAGAGCGTCCGCTTTTGCAAAATCACCAGCTTCAGCAGCTTTCAGAGCTTCTAAGAGTTTTGAACGAGCATCGCCAGCATAGGCAACAATCTCAAAACCTAACAATGTTACTTCTTCTCTATTCATGATAGATTTCTCCTTATATAATTTTTAGTAATATTATGACAATAAACGTTGAATATGTAGAACAAGGTAAACTCGTTCACTCTTATAAAGGTCAACACCCGTTTCCTGTGCAATGACTTCATAAATTTTGCTACCAATTTCAAATGCTTTTGGATATGTAGTTTTGATATGTTCTTCCATATCAAGCAAGGATTGATTATCATCGCGACTACGATCAAGGTAATCCAAGAAATAATTTAGATGAATCATAAAACGATCGTAGAAATTATTATTTTCTTGGGTTCTTTGAATGTTATAGCTCCTGAGAAGACTCTCAACCTTCTTTATGATTTCCTTTCTCTTATCAATAGCTTCTGCAACTTCTACCTCATTCTCACCCTCGGCATTAATAAAGTGGTAGGCTATTCTTTTTATTTCATCCTTTGGTAAATTACCAGATAGTTTACTATTATAGATTTCAAAAGACTCTTGAGCTATTTGAAAAGCAATAGGATACTCCTTTGAAATATCAGGTAAATTACTATCCTTATAACGTCCCTGGCTAATCGCTTGATAAGAACAATAGATATGGTCTGTTAAGGTTACGTAGAGGTACTCTTGAACAGGATATTGGTATTTTTTTGAAAGATTATCGATAATTTCATAAGTAACGGTAATAAAGTCTAGCGGAACATCCTTGAGTAGAGTCATAAAATTTTCTCGAGATTCTTCAGTCTTCATCCGAAAGACTTTTTCAACCTGATCCTCAGAAATCAAATCTCCCTTCTTCTTACCAAATGAAATGCCCTTACCAACTACGATCAACTCCTCTCCCTTGCTATTCCGCACAAGAGAAACATTGTTATTCATTGGATTTAATATCCGATACATGTCGACCTCCTTGTTCTGTCATTTAAGAGCTAGAGCATAAAAAATGACCACAAATGACCCTGAAAATAAATTTCTGAGTCATCTGTGATCATGCCTAATATTACTTAGTAACACTCACTCTTATTAACTTGTGACTTAAGTATAGCACAAGATTTTTATTTTGTAAACCTTTACATACAACTTTTTTTAAAAGTTTTTAGCTGGGTTTTGACATAAAAAGGGTGGAAATTTACACACGTTCGGTCCATGAAGTTGCTGTTGTTTTAAGAACTTTGTTTAGTTCATCAATATTCTCAAAACCAGTCGTACGAAGCCATTCGCGAGCAGCTGCTTCACCGTCTTTGATATAAGCTTCAACTGATCCAGCCCATGTTGCACGTCCACAAAGAACACCATTGAAGTTTGCACCTGATTCGTGGGCAAATACAAGAGTTTCTTGGAAGAGCTTAGCTGATACACCTGCACTCAAGTAGATGTATGGCAAGTTAGTAGCTTCGTCTTGAGCTTTAAAGAAGTCTGCTGCTTCTTCACGTGTGTGAACGATTTCGCCATCGCCAAATCCTTCAACGTATTTCACGTTAACTGGAACTTCCACCTTCAAGACATCGATGTTAAAGCGTGGGTCTGAGAAGACCTTCATAGCACCGATAACCTTGCGTGGTTTTACTTTAGCGTATTCTGCAGAACCTGCGTCCGCAATCTTTTCATCGTAAGCCAAGATTTCAAGGAAGAATGGAATATCTTCAGCTACACACTCAGAACCAATACGTTCAATGTAGGCTTGTTTTTGTTGGTTAAGTTCGTCAGAGCTATCTACGTCATAGTAAAGCAAGAATTTAACAGCATCTGCACCTTGTTCTTTGATACGTTTTGCAGACCAAACATCCAAGCAGTCAGGCAAGCGTTTTGTACTTGTTGTATCGTATCCTGTTTTCTCATAAGCAAGGAGAAGACCAGCATTTGGATCAAGAGCTTTTGTAGCTGGAAGTCCGTACTCAGGGTCAAGTAGCATAGATGAAGCATATTTAGTTAATTCATCTGCTACCAATACTTTAAGTTCTTCCATTTGAGCTACAGTTGGCTCTTCTGTTTGATACTGAGCCATGAGGCGTTTCAAAGCACCACGTTGGTCAAAGGCGAGAGCTGAGATGATACCATTCTCATCAGAGAGTTTTTGCATACAAGCGCGTTTATTTTCTGTTAAAACCATTTTATACCTCTTTTACAATTAATTGGTCGTATAGACCTTGATAGTTGGCCATATTGACATGACCGGTCATTTTTTCTTGAGCATTAAGCATACCAAGGACATTTGCCTTGATCAACAGTTCTTGATCCGTTTCTTTATGGAGAAGACCTGAAGCAATACCTGCCACTGTAGAATCGCCAGAACCGACTGGATTTACTACTTGAATTCTTGGAATATCTACTTTATAGAAAGTGTTACCGTGTTAGCGAATGCTCCGTTAGCACCTAAGGAAACGATAATCCACTCGATTCCATCAAATAGTGGTTCTTGAAGGACTTCTTTTAATTCATCCAAGTCTTTAGAAATTTCTCTTCCTAAAAGTTGAGATAATTCTTCATTATTTGGTTTGATAACTGTTGGCTTATGTGGAGATTCAAGAACCGCCTGAAGTGAAGCTCCTGAACAGTCCAAGACAACAGGTTTACCAGCTTGGTTCGCAAGTTCAACCAGACTAGCATAATAATCAACTGGAAGTCCTGCAGGTAGACTACCTGAAATAGCCACTACCTCTACAGTCTCTAAAAGTCCTTTGAAATGAGCCAAGAAATCTTGACCTTCTTTTTCTTGAACTTCCGGACCTTTTTCTAGGATTTCTGTTTGATTTTCTCCATGTAGAATTGCGATACAGTTACGGGTTTCACCTTGAATAGAGAAGAAACGTTTGCTTACTTTATCATCAATATTTTCTACTAAAAAATCACCCAGCTTACCACCGACTAGACCTGTAGCAAGGACAGAATCGCCAAATTCTGATAGGACGCGTGTAACATTGAGACCTTTACCACCAGCTGTTTTCGTAACATCAACAACACGGTTGACAGTGTCAATTTTCAGTTCATCCAAAGGATAGGAAATATCAATGGATGGGTTCATTGTGACTGTTAAAATCATAAGTCACCTCTTAGTCGTGGTATTCACCACGATCCCATTTTTCAAGGAACTCTGTAAAGAAGTTGGCATCAGTTTGATGATCGTTATGAGTTTCAACGTGTTGGATTTTAGCGATCAATTTTTTGTTTTCTTCTGATGGTTTGTATTCAGCGTTGATGAAAGCTTCAATGATATCACACATGAGCAATTCACCAGTGATTTTACCACCAAATCCGATTACGTTGGCATTCAATTGTTCTTTTGCATATAGAGCACTTGTCATATCTCGAACCAAAGCAGAACGAACACCAGGAACCTTGTTAACAGCATTATTGATACCTACACCAGTACCACAGATACATACACCAAGATCAGCTTGTCCACTAACTACTGCTTCACCAACTTTTTTACCAAAGATTGGATAGTGGGTACGAGCGTGGTCATAAGTACCAAAGTCGATAACTTCATGTCCTTTTGATTTCAAAAATTCTGAAACAGCCATTTTTTCATTTGTTACGATGTGGTCACATCCGATTGCAATTCTCATTTTATCTTACCTTTCTTTCAATATAAAAATTAGCACATTTTGTTCAACATGTCGACCCTGATTTGGTGACGACCGCCGTCGTATTTACCATTTACAAAGCCTTTAGCAATGTTTTTAGCTAATTCATCACCAACAAGTTGAGCACCCATCGTAATCATACGTGAGTTGTTGTGACCGCGAGTCATATAAGCTGAACGTTCATCAGATACTTCTGCAGCAACCATTCCTTTGATTTAGTAGCAACCATAAACGGACCTGCACCATAAGCATCAATGACGATACCAAGGTTTTGTTCTTCTTTCTTAACTTCTTCCGCAACCGCAAGAGTTACATCAACGAAGTCTTGACCTTCTGCTGTAACATCCACTACGTGGAAGTTTTCTTTTTCCAAGAAGTCTTTTACAACTTCTTTCAATCTTAAACCTGCAGCATCTGCACCAATAACAATAGCCATATTGTATACTCCTTTTTTTATAATAGACCAGTAAAACTTTCTGATTCTAGCCTAAAAGAGACCTTTTCTCAAATAGTTACTAGTAGTTTTGTTGACAATAATTTAAATTAAGAACAAATATCTTATTCGTTTCTTAATAAGCTTTTCTTCAGAGAAAAAGCCAGAACAGTAATATTGTTAAAATAAACACAAATTGTTCTTTATAAACATAATATACTACTATTAGTTGGAAAAAGTCAACAATTTATGTTTGTTTTTGTTTATTTTTATAAAATCTCGATATCAAATCCAATCTGATCAAAAATCACTAGGTTTTATAATCTTAACATCTTTCTTATCTTCCAGTCTATCTCCTTCTTCTATTGAAGTAGACAAACCCGACCATGGTTCTAAGGCAATAAAAGGCCCTTTATTAAGAGTTGACCATACGATTAAATTTGGAAACTCTTTAAAATCTAGTTTCAAACCTTTATCATGTTTTCGTGAACGTAAAGCTACTGTGCGAGATCCCAACTCATCTAATGTAACAGCATCATAGCTAAAGAAGTCATAATTCAAGTCTATTTCTTTTTGATTGTTTAACCAAGAATTTCTATCTTTTAAATCCAACATTCCTGTTTCTGGGAAAGGTTTTGGAACTGTACATGTTTCTGGCTTTTCAAATTCAAGATAGTAATCTTCATATACCTCGTCATCTAGTAAGGGACAGTTAAAACCAGGATGCCCACCGATAAAATATTGCATACTCTTTTCTGATTCTTTATTATAGATTTTATACTGAGTACGTATGGTTTTCCCAGTCACTGTATAAGTAATTTCTAAACGAAAATGATAAGGGTAATTTGCATACATTTTCTTCATCGTCTTCGATAGCGAATGTAACAGAATTATCTGTTTGTTCTACTAATGTAAATTCTTTTTTTCTTACCAGACCATGTCGAGGAATTTTTCCTTCTTTGTGACTACCATCTTCCTTATCATAAAGGACCGTATCATTTCTTACTGAACCACATATTGGGAATAATACAGGCGCTTGCCCACTCCAATAAGTTGGATTCCCCTGCCACAAATACTCTACGCCTTCCTTGTCCTTTATGGAAGAAAGGGCGCCTCCAAGCGTTTGAAACTCAACATTTAATTGATCTGATTTTAATACAATCATAAGTCTTACCTCCAATTTTCTAAAAAAACTAGGCTGACTGCTCCATAGTGGAAACTGACAACCTAGTTTTTACAATTTACATTTTTAGGAGCAAATTATTTTGCGTTTGCTGCGTATTCTTCATTACGTTTGATCATTTGTTTTCTGTACCATGCGAAAATACCGATATAGAAAGTAAGGAAGATTACTGCACCAATAATTGCTTTGATATCACCTGTTGTAGTGTTACCAATTGTCCAACCAAGAAGTTTTTCGATTGGTCCTTCAAGTGTTGAGTGAGTGATCAATTGAGTTTGGCTCACACCTTCTGGGAAGGCACCTACACTTTTAGCAAGATCTGTTGCAAATGGTGCGATAAGTGTACCTGAAAGAAGGAAGAGTGGCAACAATAGTGTTCCGAAGATAATCATACGGAGCAATTTACCACGAGTAACTACCAAGAGAGCTGGAGTTACACCCATTGCGATGATACCAGCAAGTGGCAAGATACCATTTCCGACATTTGAAAGAAGCACTGCTTCAATCAACATGATTGGTGCAAGTACGTTGGCACAAGCCCAGATTTCAGCACGACCAGCGATAAATGGCCAGTCAAGACCGATATTGAATTTACGTCCTTGAAGACGTTTAGTAGCAACGTTTGTAATACCTTGTGAAAGTGGTTCTACGGCTGCGATGAACCATGAACCGATCAATGAGAAGAGCTCCAAGCAGACACCGGCAGTCAAACCAAGTGACAACCAACCTTTAATAACTAGTTCCCATTTATCAGCACCTTCAACACCAGCAACTGGATGTGGAGTTCCCATCAAACCGATAACGATACCAAGGATGAAACCGATGAAGAATTTAGATCCCCAGAAACCGATTCGTTTGTTCAATTTAGCAGCGTCAAAGTCGTATTTATCAAGACCTGGGAAGAATTTATCAAAAATCTTATCCAAAACCATGATAACTGGGTTCATCATGTAGTTCATGTGAGTTGAAGTCATTGGTGATGAACTTGGTGCATTAAGAAGATCGTCGAATGTTGGTTTCATCAAGTCAGAGTTAATAATTTTAAGAACCCCTACAAGAACAACTGCTGCAGTCGCGATGAAAAGAGAAACCCCTTGACCAACTCCACTCTTGTCAGCATACCATTTAATCAAAAGACCTGTGATAGACAAGTGCCAGATATCGAAGATATCAACGTCAAGTGTGTGTGTCTGTTTTCTTCATTGCAAGCATTACAATGTTGACAATCAACATAACTAGCAAGAAGTATAGAGTCCATGCAGATCCCCAAGTGATTGTAGCAAGTGGTGCCCAACCAACGTCGGTGATGGTCAATTGAATACCAGTATTTTCAACGAATTTTGCAAGTGAAGCTGAGAAAGCTCCGTTAAGCATACCGATGATAGCACCGATACCAGTAAGTGCGATGGCAAGTTTGATACCACCTTCAAGTGCTTTGGAGAATTTAACTCCGAAAAGCAAGGCCAATACTGTCAAAATGATCAGCATGATGATTGGGCCACCCATAGCCAAGATTGGTTTAAACAAATCATTGGCTAGATTGATAATGAAATCCATAATTTTTCCTCCCTTTATTTTTATGGAAAATTACAAAATAATAATTAACTTAATCCGTGTTCTTTAATTGCTGCTTCAATATTGTCATAAACTGGAGCACTCATAGCTGGAATACGGAATAAGATAGGTCCAGCTTCTACTACTGGGATACCAGGGTCAAAACCTAAGTCTGTTGCAGCAATTGGTGTGAAGATATCATAACCTTTAATCAAGTCTTCGTTGACATCTTTAACCATAACTGCGTCACACTGTACGTCGTATCCACGGTTTAGATAGCTCTTCTTCTAGAGCGCTTTTTAATTTGGTGGCTTGAGTTAACACCTGCACCACATGCAGCAAGAATTTTTATCATTTGGATTTCCTCCGATTTTTATTTACTATTTATTTATGAATTTAAGCAGTTGCTTCTGAGATATACTGGAACAAAGCTTCTGGTTCTGTAATCTTAGAAAGCGCTTCTAGATGACCATTACCTGTAAAGAAGTCCATCAATTGAGCAAGAATATTTGTTTGACTTGAACTTGAATTATTGATGATAAAGAAAGAGTAATGATACTTCTACTTCCTTGTCAGGAGCAATCATGTTGTGGAATGTTACTGGTTTTCGCTAAGCGAACCACAACAACATTTTCAGTTAAATTATGAATCGTGTCTGTGTGAGGGATTGCTACATTTGGCAAGTCCTTCCCTAGAAATTCCATATCTAAACCGGTTGGGAACATTTTTTTCACGTTCAATCAAAGCCGATCGATAGGTATCCGTAACAACTTTCTTTTCTTCCAATAGGGTTTGCAACTTGATCAAAGAGTTGCTCTTGATTATCTGCTTCTAGACAAAAAGACTAAGTCTTTGCTGAAGAAATGATCTAATTCCATGACCTTCTCCCTTCATATTTAACTTTTTATGATACAAGTATAACACTATATGAAACCGTTGTCAATATTTTTTTGTTGTATTTTGTTTGATTTTTTTATTTTTGTTTGATTGTAAACAATTTGTATTTTATATATATTCTTTAAAAGGTTGAAAAATATATAAAAAAACAGGATAAATATCCTGTTTTAGTTTTAATTCTTTTTCACTGTCCAGCTTTCTTCTACTATTGGAGTCATTTCGTTTACGATTTCTAAATCACCTTCAAGAGTAACTAATCTAATCATATTATCATCCGACTTAAATACCCAAATAAGTACTTTTTACTATTTTTATAATCTGCATAAATTTTGAGGGCATCATAGCTCCCCAATATTTCCCCTATTAGTTCTAACATTTGTAAATCTAGGATTTTCTTTTTATATTTTGTACAAATTTGGTCTCAAAAATTAGTGAAATTTTTTTACGTCTGCATTTATACTTTTAACTGAAATAGCATTCTTGTCAGTACCATCATTGTACTTAAAATCAACACTTTTCTCACCGAAAATTACTTTGAACCCAAGATTTAGGGTACTTTCAAGTATCCATAATCATCTGATCCAATCCCATTGTGTATCTTTAGTTGGAACGGTTGTTGTAGCTTCTGCTGTTTCCTGACTAGTAGTTTCCTGAACAATTGTGGTAGTTTCAGCTGTTACATCTTTTTTTACCAGTATTTGTATTACAAGCAGCAAGAGTGATACCACAAAGCAAAAGTGAAGATAAAGTTATCAATTTTTTTCATGATAATTCTCCTTTCACTATTATTCTAAAGTAAGAAAGAAACAAAGTGTCAAATATATACTGTAAACTGGCAGTATTATCGAAAATACAATAAATCTACTACTATATTTACAAAAACTCATTCTTTTAATTTTCATTGCAGAAAAGCTCTAATCAGGAAATCTATTTGAAGTCCTAAATAAAAACTGGATAAAATAAAAAAAGCAGGAAAAAAATCCTGCCTTTTAAACCTTTTTATTAGTCCAACTTTCTTCTATCAACGGAATCATATCTTTCAATACTTCAGGTGTTCCTTCTAGAGAAACATATCTAAACTTACCATCATCTGATTTAAAGATATAGATAACTAGATATTTTCCGTTTTTAGCAATACAGTTTACCACATAGGCATCATAACCACCAATTTTTGACTTAGATCCCCATACTTTAGAGAAATCCTTGCTTTGTTTTTTGGTTTGATAGACACTAGTAGAAACTTGAACGGGATCAAGAGCAGCATATTCACTTTCACTAACACCTAAATGCTCTGGTTTAAAGGTATTTAAAGTTACAATATTGACGTCTGTTCCATCACAGTACTGAATATCATCACCACCCTCAACTTCTGTAAAATGAATCCATGATTTTGGAACCTTTACGTAGCCATAAGCATCTGAACCAATTACCTGAGTATCTTTAATCGTTGATTCGGCTACAGTTGTTGTTTCTTGTGCTGAGGTAGTTTCCTGAACTGTTGTTGTATCTGAGGTTGCTTCTTTCTTAGTTTTTGAAGTATTACAAGCAGCAAGAGTTAAGCAACACACTAAAAGCGTAGATAAGCTGATGATTTTTTTCATAATCTTTCTCCTTTCATCCCTATTTTAATGTATGTAAATAAAAGTGTCAAAAGATAACTGTATTAGGAATCAATTATTCTTCATCCATACTCAAAGACGCTAAGGAAGGCCTCTTGAGGAACTTCTACTGATCCAATAGCTTTCATGCGCTTTCTTACCAGCCTTTTTGTTTTTTTCAAGAAGTTTACGTTTACGAGAAACGTCACCACCATAACACTTGGCAAGAACGTTCTTACGAAGGGCTTTGATATCTGTACGAGCTACAATCTTGTGTCCAATTGCAGCTTGAATTGGAACTTCAAATTGTTGACGAGGAATGATTTTCTTAAGTTTATCTACGATAAGTTTCCCACGTTCATAAGCAAAATCTTTGTGAACGATAAAGCTAAGGGCATCGACCTTGTCTCCATTGAGAAGGATATCCATTTTGACCAGTTTAGATGGGCGGTACTCTGACAATTCGTAGTCAAAGCTTGCATACCCACGCGTCGAAGACTTGAGCTTATCAAAGAAGTCAAAGACGATTTCAGCAAGCGGAATTTGATAGATAACATTCACACGATTGTCATCAATATAGTCCATGGTCACAAAGTCCCCACGCTTGCGCTGAGCTAGTTCCATTACTGCTCCAACGAATTCTTGTGGTACCATGATTTGTGCCTTTACATATGGTTCTTCAATGGTCGCAATCTTTGTAGGATCAGGAAACTCAGATGGGTTCGATACATCCATAGATTCACCATCTGTCTGATTAACCTTGTAGATAACGGATGGTGCAGTCATGATAAGATCGATGTTAAACTCACGTTCCAAACGTTCCTGAATAACATCCATATGAAGTAATCCAAGGAAACCACAACGGAAACCAAATCCGAGTGCTTGAGATGTTTCTGGTTCAAACTGCAAACTAGCATCATTGAGTTGCAATTTTTCAAGGGCTTCACGAAGATCGTTATATTTATTTGACTCGATTGGATAGAGACCTGCAAAGACCATGGGGTTCATTTGCTTGTAGCCGTCTAGTGGCTCTGAAGCAGGATACGACGCCAAGGTAACTGTATCACCGACACGAGTATCCTGAACAGTCTTGATAGACGCTGCAATATAACCAACATCACCTGTTGCAAGGAAATCACGTCCCACTGCTTTAGGTGTGAAGATTCCAACTTCAGTAACATCAAAGGTTTTACCATTGCTCATGAGCTGAATCTTATCACCAGGTTTGACTACTCCATCCATGACACGAACTTGGAGGATAACACCACGATAGGCATCGTATACTGAGTCGAAAAATCAAGGCTTTTAATGGTGCTGAAACATCACCGGTTGGAGCAGGAACTTTCTCTACGATTTGCTCGAGAATTTCTTCGATACCAATACCAGCTTTGGCTGATGCTAAAACTGCTTCACTAGCATCTAGACCAATAACATCTTCGATTTCCGTACGCACGCGCTCCGGATCTGCTGCAGGCAAATCAATCTTATTGATCACTGGAAGGATTTCTAAATCATTATCCAAAGCAAGGTAAACGTTAGCTAGTGTTTGAGCCTCAATTCCTTGGGCGGCATCGACTACCAAGATAGCACCCTCGCAGGCAGCTAGAGAACGTGATACCTCATAAGTGAAGTCCACGTGTCCTGGTGTGTCAATCAAGTGGAAGATATAAGTCTCGCCGTCTTTTGGCAGTATAATTCAACTCAATAGCATTGAGCTTTAATGGTAATCCCACGTTCACGCTCAAGATCCATGCTATCCAGAAGTTGAGCTTGCATTTCTCGGCTAGAAACTGTTTCTGTCTTTTCTAAAATACGGTCTGCTAGCGTTGATTTCCCGTGGTCAATATGGGCGATAATAGAGAAGTTCCGAATCTTCTCCTGTCGTTTTTTCAATTCTTCTACGTTCATGATTCTCTTCCTTTCAGGGTATCTATTAATTATAAAATGTTTTTAATATTTTGACAAGACCATACCCTGCTAGGAGTACTAATCTTCAGCAATAAAGCCATCATTTTCGATGAAATAGCGGTCAGTCATACCTTGGTCAGTAAAGACAATACCGTGAAGGACACCGCCATAAACAGCTCCTCCATCCATTCCAATCTTACCGTCTTCTGTAATCCAAAGTTCCGCAGTACCGCGTTCTTGATTCAGTAGACCATAGACTGGTGTATGTCCAAAGACAATCGTTTTACCAGTATGATTAGCTGCTTCGTGGAATGGTTTTCTGAGCCAAACTTTCTTGTAATCTGTAGTATCATGCCAGTCATCCAAAGTCAAATCAATGCCAGCATGAACGAAGATATACTTATCTGTTTCAATCACAAAAGGCATCTGACGGATAAACTCCACTAAGTCAGCTGCTTCAGTTTCAACACGCTTAGCATCTGCTACACCATCTACTGGTGCATCCAATGGGCGACCTAGAATAGAATTAATAGTTGTATCCCCACCATTACGACGATAGTGGTCATAACTTTCTTCAGGGTTATCCAACCAAGTTAAAAACATATACTCATGGTTTCCCTGACAAGCAAATAGCTCCCTGATTGTCAACCAAGTCTTTGACCATTTCTAGAACTCGGCGACTATCTTCACCTCTATCAATCAAATCGCCCAGAAAAGAGTAATTGAGTCTTTCCATCCCATGTTTTTAGAAGGTCCTCGAGCATTCCTGCTTTTCCCATGGACATCTCCAATAACATAATAGTCTGTCATTTATTTCTCCTTACTTTTGCAACAATTCTCTCGCTTGACTAAGTGCTGCTTCAGTTACATTTTCACCTGCCAACATCTTAGCAACTTCTTCCACTCTTTCTTCAACTGTCAACAAGCGAACTGTTGAAACGGTTGAATGCTCATTGCTAATCTTTTTCAATGAAAGAACTGATAATCAGCGATAGCAATGACTTGAGGAAGATGCGAAATAGCTAGAACTTGGCCATGCTGACCAATCTTATGAATTTTCTGTGCGATTGCTTGAGCTACACGACCTGAAACTCCTGTATCCACCTCATCAAATACAATGCTGGTCTTACCTTCCTTACGAGAAAAAGCAGACTTAATAGCCAACATCAAACGAGATAACTCACCACCAGAAGCTACTTTTACTAATGGTTTAAAGTCTTCTCCAGGGTTGGTTGAAATATAAAATTCAACACTCTCATTTCCCTTCACGACTGAATTTTCCTTTTAGTAAACTGAACCTGAAATCGAGCCTTGTCCATATAAAGGTCTTTAAGCTCTTGTTGAATCTCAATTTCTAATTGTTGAGCTAGTTGTGACGAGCAGATGCAAGTTTACTTGCTAAAGTCAACCAGACTTACTTCTAATTGCTTGAGTTCTGCTTTCCATATCTTCTGAAGAAAGATTATTACCAGTAAGTAAATTGTATTCTTCAGTTATTTTTAGCAAAAGTATAACAAGACATCATCGACATTTCCCACCATACTTACGTGTAATGGCGTGAATGAGATCTAAACGACTCTCAATCTGCATCAAGCGATTGCCGTCGAAAATCTAAATCTTCGATAATATCCTCTAAACGTTTGGTGACATCTTCTAATGCATAATAAGATTCTGATAAAGAAGTTGATATTTCACGGTACTCAGCATCATACTCTTCTAAACTTTCCATATCATTCATAGCAGAACGCACGTTAGCCAGACTTGAAAATTCTTCATTATCTAGCATGGTATAAGCATTAGTTAGCGTATCAGCAATATTTTTATGATTCAGAAGTTTATCGCGTTCTTGATTGAGTTTGAGGTCTTCACCTGGCTGTAATGCTGCAGATTCAATCTCTGCCATTTGAAATTCCAACATCTCAATACGAGCCTTGTGTTCCTCTTGATTTTTTTCTTAATCTCAAGAAGTTGCTTGCGCATTTTGACGGTAGGCATCAAAGTTGGTCTGATAGGCTTGCTTCAGTTCCAGAAAATCTGCATCACCAAACCCATCCAGCATCTGAATGTGCAATTGGGGACGCATTAACTCTTCTTGATCATGCTGACCATGAATGTCGACTAGATGTTGTCCTATTGCGCGTAGAACAGAAAGATTGACCATCTGTCCATTAACTCGACTAACACTGCGCCCGTTTTGTAAAATTTCACGACGGATGATGATTTCATCGCCTAACTCCAGACCTTGCTCATCAAAAATCTCTTGTAAAGCTTGACTATTTTCGATTGAGAAAAGACCTTCGATTTCTGCTTTAGGTGCACCATGACGAATGACATCTGTTGTTGCTCTGGCTCCCAGCATCATGTTCATAGCATCGATGATGATAGACTTCCCAGCACCAGTTTCCCCAGTAAGAACTGTCATTCCTTTCTCAAAATTAAGTGAAATAGCCTCAATGATGGCAAAGTTTTTAATTGAAATTTCAAGTAACATAAGGTCCTACCACTTTTTAACTTGCTCTACAATTTCTACAGCTGCTTCTTCAGTTCGCGCTACAATTAAAATTGAATTATCATCTGCTAAACAGCTAAAAATCTTATCTGAAAATGTTTGAGTTAATTGACTTTTAACAAAAATTGAATTTCCAGGAATGACATCCAAATTGATGAGATTTCCCATTCGTTCAAAAACTTTCAATATTGTTCTCAGCTAACTGTAAACTTTTTGACTACTGACTTTGGTAATTCATAGACATAAGTATTGTCTTTCAAATGGAATTTTTACAATCCCTAGTTCTTTGATATCTCGTGAAACAGTTGCTTGAGTAGCAGAGATACCCTGCTTCTTTTTAAATGTTCAACGATTTCTTCCTGAGTACCGATTTGATAATCAGTCACAAATCTTCTAATCTTCTCAAGTCTCTTTTTTTATTCATCTTTAAACTCTATGTGCTTTTTTTCTACTAGTGGTTCTATTTCAGAAACCACCTGATTGCTTGCGTGTTCTTCCTTACGTAAATAAGCAAGAAACTCAATATTACCGTGGCCGCCTTGTATAGGTGAAAAATCCAATCCTAAAACGGAAAATCCTTCTGTGACCGCCATTTCTGTTACCGTTTCTAAAACATTTTTGTGAACCTTAGCATCTCTAATAATCCCATTTTTCCCAATTTGTTCTCGACCGGCTTCGAACTGTGGTTTTATGAGGGCAACAACTTGTCCTTGATCAGCTAAGACTCTATGTAGAGCTGGAAGGATGAGACTCAATGATATAAAACTCACGTCAATACTTGCAAAAGCTAGGTTCTTGTTCAAAATCAGTCTTTTCAGCATAACGAAAATTAAACTGCTCCATGCTAACAACACGAGAGTCTTGGCGTAATTTCCAAGCAAGCTGATTGGTCCCGACATCAACTGCATAAACTAATTTTGCTCCATTTTGAAGCATGACATCCGTAAATCCTCCTGTTGAAGCTCCAATATCAATGGTCGTTTTACCTTCAACTGATATGTCAAAATTTTCCAAGGCTTTCTCAAGTTTCAAACCTCCTCGGCTCACATACTTAAGCTTCTCACCCTTGAGTTTTAATTCAGTATCATCTGGGATTTTTTCTCCTGGTTTATCAAAACGCTCACCATTTAGAACAGCAACAACCAAACCAGCCATAACGCCACGCTTAGCTTGTTCTCTCGTTTCAAATAAACCTTGTTTGTAGGCAAGTACATCTACTCTTTCCTTAGCCATTGATTCTCAAACTTTCTACTATTTTTACAATTGGTTCCTTATCAAAGGTTACTAACTGACTAATCTCTTCCAGTTTTGCATTAGCTTGATCCAAAGTTTGGTTACAAAAAGTTTTTGCTTCATCTAATCCTAACAAGGCAGGATAGGTCGATTTTTCAGCTTGCAAATCTTTCTGGGGTGTTTTACCAATTTCTTCAAAGCTAGCTGTAACATCAAGAATATCATCTCTCACTTGAAAGGCAAGACCAATCAACTCTCCAACTGTTTTAAGAGCTGTTTGAATAGTTGTATCCAATCCAGCGATGATTCCAGCTGCATGAAAAGGAAAGGCTAATAGTTTACCAGTCTTATTAGCATGGATAGTCTGAAGTTCCTCTAAATTCAAGTGTTTCCTTCACCTTCCATATCCAAAACTTGCCCCGCTACCATCCCCATACTTCCAGAAGTAAGTGACAAGTTAGCTATCAAATCTACCTTAGTTTGGCTAGGCAAATCTGCTTGGGCTACCAAGGCATAGGGATCTAAGAAAAGCGCATCTCCAGCCAAAATAGCTAAGGCTTCTCCATAAACTTTTATGATTGGTCAAACGTCCCTCGACGATAATCATCATCATCCATAGCAGGAAGATCATCATGAATCAAACTACCTGTGTGAATCATCTCAAGCGCTGCTGCAACCTGAGCATGAGCTAGTGTGATTGGCACCTGCAAAGAGTCCAAAACTTCTAAGAGTAGATAAGGACGAATCCGCTTGCCACCAGCATGAATGGAATAGAGAACCGCTTCTCTTAGATTTGAAGCTATTTGTTGCTCACCATAAAACTCCTCAAGCGCTGACTCAACCAAGTCTAGTTTTTCTTGCTTGTTCATACGAGTTCGCTCTCAGTTCCATCTTCTTGCATGACTTTAACTAAGGTCTTTTCTGCTTTATCAAGTGTTGCTTGCAATTCCTTTGATAAGACCATTCCTTTTTGAAAAGCTGCAATGGCATCTTCTAAAGCAATTTCACCATTTTCTAAGCTCTGAACAATAGTCTCAAGTTCTGCTAAATTTTCCTCAAATTTCTTCTGTTTTGACATCTTTAACCTCTAATTCTACCTGACCATCTCGCATCATTAACGTTACTTGATCAGTTTTTTTCAAATCTTTTGCTGACGATACTACGGCATCCTCTTTTTTCACAATCGCATAACCTCTGGCTACGATACGACTAGTATCTAACATGAGTAGCGCTTCTGACAAACGTTTGACTTCGGCGACCTTGGCATCATAAACTACTGCCATTTGACTACGAAGTAACTTTTCAAATTGGAGTAGACGGTCCTGATAACGATGAACCTTATTGATTGGTGATAACTGCTCTAATCGATGAACTAGTTCTAATACTCTTTGCTCCTGTCTAACAAGTTCTGAATTTACACTTTGTTTGAGACGAAGCTGTAACTGATCCAATCGTTGTAAATAACCATCATATAAGCGTTCAGGTTGCCTGAAAAATAACAGATTGACTTAGTACTTTTAATGCTTTTTTTCTTTCTTAGATAAAGTATTTTTGTACAGCTGTAGCCATACGTCTCTCTTGATTCTTCAGATAAGTCAAAAGATCTAACTTAGTAACAGGAGTCGCTAGTTCTGCTGCAGCTGTGGGTGTTGCCGCTCTCTTATCAGCCACAAAGTCTGATAAGGTTACATCTGTTTCATGCCCTACACTTGAAATAACAGGTAGGCGTGATTCAAAAATAGCGCGGACAACAATTTCTTCGTTAAAAGGCCCAAAGATCCTCAATCGATCCACCTCCGCGCCCAATAATCAGAACATCTAAGTCGTCACGTTCATTAGCCCATGCAATATTCCGAGCAATCTCCTCTGCAGCACCTTCGCCTTGAACCTTGGTAGGATATAAAATAATTTCTACACCTGGAAAACGTCTGCTAACTGTTGTAATGATATCCTGGATAACGGCTCCACTACGACTAGTCACAACTCCAATTTTTTTTGCAAATTGAGGTATTGTCTGTTTAAAACGATCCTGAAAGAGACCTTCTTCTGAAAGTTTCTTTTTTAATTGTTCAAACTGAAGGGCAAGTGCGCCGACACCATCAGGCTCTGCCTTTTCAATAATAATTGAATAACTCCCACTTGGTTCATAGACTTGAACTCGGCCGACTACATTAATCTTCATTCCTTCTTCCAAGTCGAACCCAAGTTTTTGATAAATACCCGACCATATGGTTGCTTGGATAACAGCACGATCATCTTTTAGAGAAAAGTATTGGTGAGTTGGACGCTTTCGAAAGTTAGAAACCTGACCAGTTAAATAGACCCTCTCTAAGTATGGGTCTTTATCGAATTTCATTTTCAGATACTTAGTCAAAGTTGTTACCGATAAATACTTTTTCCATCTCAACCTCCTTCTTTCTCTAGTTTTTCCTGGGTATTATTATACCAAAAAAACCGTTTAAAAAAATCTCTTTTTCACCTCTAGAATACGAAAAACAAGACTGGATTTCTTTGACCTTGTCTTATAAGATACAAAAGCCCTTGGAAAACTCCAAGGGCTTTTATTAGTTCACTGAACTATTTTATTTTTTAAGGTTGTAGAATGATTTCAATCCACGGTATTCAGCTACTTCACCAAGTTGATCTTCGATACGAAGCAATTGGTTGTATTTAGCGATACGGTCAGTACGTGAAAGTGAACCAGTCTTGATTTGTCCTGCGTTTGTTGCAACTGCGATGTCAGCGATTGTTGAATCTTCAGTTTCACCTGAACGGTGTGATACAACGGCAGTGTAACCAGCTTCTTTCGCCATTTCAATAGCGTCGAATGTTTCAGTAAGAGTACCGATTTGGTTAACTTTGATAAGGATTGAGTTAGCAGCTCCTTCTGCGATACCTTTTTTTCAAGGTAGAAGTGTTTGTTACGAAGAAGTCGTCACCAACCAATTGAACTTTACCACCAAGACGTTCAGTAAGAGCTTTCCATCCGTCCCAGTCGTTTTCGTCCATACCATCTTCGATAGTGATGATTGGGTATTTGTTTACCAATTCTTCAAGGTAGTCGATTTGTTCTGCAGCAGTACGTACAGCAGCTCCTTCACCTTCGAATTTAGTGTAGTCGTATACTTGACGTTCTTTATCGTAGAATTCTGATGATGCACAGTCAAATCCGATAAATACGTCTTTACCTGGAACATAACCAGCAGCTTCGATAGCAGCAAGGATAGTTTCAACACCATCTTCAGTTCCTTCGAAACGAGGAGCGAATCCACCTTCGTCACCTACGGCTGTTTCAAGACCACGAGATTTAAGGATTTTCTTAAGAGCGTGGAAGATTTCAGCACCCCAACGAAGAGCTTCTTTGAATGTAGGTGCACCAGCAGGTACGATCATGAAATTCTTGGAAAGCGATTGAGCATCTGAGTGAGAACCACCGTTGATGATGTTCATCATTGAGTTGGAAGAACTTTAGTGTTAAATCCACCAAGGTAGCTGTAAAGTGGGATTTCAAGGTAGTCAGCAGCAGCGCGAGCTACAGCGATAGACACACCAAGGATTGCGTTAGCACCCAATTTACCTTTGTTAGGAGTACCGTCAAGAGCGATCATAGCACGGTCGATAGCTTGTTGGTCACGTACATCGTAGCCGATAATAGCTTCAGCAATGATGTTATTTACGTTGTCAACAGCTTTTTTTGTGTACCAAGACCACCGTAACGAGATTTGTCACCATCACGAAGTTCAACTGCTTCGTGTTCACCAGTAGAAGCTCCTGATGGAACCATACCACGTCCGAAAGCACCTGATTCAGTGTAAACTTCTACTTCAAGTGTTGGGTTACCGCGTGAGTCTCAGGACTTCGCGAGCGTAAACATCAGTAATAATTGACATTTTTACTCTCCTTATGAGTTAAATTTTTTTACACCTCTATGATACCTTAAAAAGAGACCTTTTTCAAGAAAAAAACGTTATCTTTGTGCAAATTTTTCCTTAAGTCGAAAAAAAGTAATCGCTTTCTTTTTTTCCTTTTTATCTTGAGACTTTTGTGATATACTATATTTATGACTGATGTATCTAAACAAAATCCTAGAAAAAGGCCAATGGTGGTCTTAAACTAAATCCTGATGAACAAAGACGTTTTCTCGGAACATTTGAAGAACGTGTCCTTGGCTATGCAGACCTTGAAACTGCTGATGATGATAAATTTCAAAAAGGATTTTTTTAACAATTTTAGAAACCTTTAAAAAAAGAAACTGAACCTCTATTTGTCAAAAATTTCTCCTCAGGTTGAATTTGACAAACAAGTCTTTTATCTAAAAACAAGCCAAAGAAGCTGAATGTCAAGCAACCATCGTTTCCGAAGACCACAACTCTTCTCCTTTTCGGTCTCATTATCCATAGCGATGCTCCAGTTCAAACAAGTGAAAAAAGACCTTAGAAAGGCCTTCTCAGACTTGTGGCAGGAAAAAGAGATGAAAAAAACTACGACTTCTCTCTGGAAAAAATGGTTTGGTTAACTCTGTTTCAATGATAAGATTTGACCGATATTTGCTGCAGTATTTTCTAAATAAGTTGCTGCATTTTTTTAAACTATCTTCTAATGGTTCACTTTTTTTCTAGAATAGAAAAATGCAGCGACGATATTCTCAAATGGTAGGGGAGGTAAATCTTCTGCCAAACTACCACAAATTGCAATGACCGGAACACCCTTGGGTGTTCTTTTTGCTACACCGATTGGCGCCTTACCTGCCAAACTTTGAGTATCCAACCTACCTTCACCAACGATAACGAGATCCACATCTACAACCTGTTCATCAAGTTTTACTAAATCTAAACAAGTTTGGATACCAGATACAATCCCTGCTCCAGCAAAGGCACACAAACCAGCTGCAATCCCACCACCAGCTCCAGCACCCTCTAATTTTAATATTTCAGGTGCGACTTTACCATAAAAGTTTTTAATTAAAGTATCAACTTCTTGGAATTTAGCAGGGTTTAATCCTTTTTGTTTTCCGAATGTATAGGTGGCGCCATGAGGTCCACATAGGGGATTGGTTACATCCGCTAAAAATTTTTGATATGGATATCATCAGGAATGAGACTAACACGACTATCCAAAATCTCATTGATTTCAAACAAGGATTGGCCACGAGCTTTAAGCTCAATTCCGTGTTCATCATAAAACTGATAGCCAAGACCTGAAGCAATACCAATACCCCCATCGTTACTAGCTGTTCCACCGACACCGATGTAGATATCTTTTATACCTTGCTCTATTAAATGTAGAATCAGCTGTCCAATTCCCTTTGTTTGAATCTCTAGTGGATTTCGTTTTTCATGAGGTATCTTAGCAAGACCTACCAAATCAGCAACTTCAAATAGAGCTAGTTGACCTTTTTGAAAATAGGGCATTTGAACCTCATCACCAAAAAGGTCCTGTTACCTGACTTGTATGTTCTTCAAGACCTAAAGAATTTTTTATAGCAGCAACGGTTCCTTCTCCTCCATCGCCTACAGGCAAAAGTACACATTCTGAATCAGGCAGAGCTTTTTTAAAGCCCCGTTTTATAGCTTCAGCCACTTGGTTAGCAGGGAGACTCTCCTTAAAAAGAGTCAGGTGCAATAATAATTTTCATCTTGATTTCTCTTTTCACCCTAAAGGTATCCTATCTTATCTAACACCTTCATCATATCTCTATCATCTACCTGAAGATTTATTTCTTTTTTCACAATATCCTTAGCACAAAAAGCTATTCCAATCCCAGCTCTTTTAAGCATTTTTAGGTCATTAGCCCCATCCCCAATAGCAATTGTTCTCTCGATTGGCACCTCTAATTGATCTGCCCATCTTACTAGAGTTTCTTCTTTGACTTCTCTAGTGATCACTGGCCCAAAAAGATTTCCAGTTAAGTTCCCAACTTTGATTTCTAGTTGATTAGCAGCAAATAATGAAAGTCCTAAATCCTTTGCTAATCTTTCAACAATTGTAGTAAATCCACCTGAAACCAAACCAACTTCAATCTGACTTTCTTTGAGAGTTTTAATAAACTGCACAGCATTTTTACTAAGGTGAAGTTCATGATAAATCTTATCAAAGGCATCTATAGAAAGTCCTTTTAAGAGGGAGACACGTTTTTTCAGACTCGATTCAAAGTCTAATTCCCCTCTCATCGCTTGAGCAGTTATCAGAGCTACTTCCTTATCACAATCTGCCTCTTTCCCCAATAAATCAATTACCTCTTCTTCTATCAAGGTCCCATCAACATCTAGGATACAGAGTCCTCTAGCTTTATTCATCTATCTTCCTTACTCTCATCATCTCAAAAAATCGTATGAAAACTTCATACGATTTTAACTATTTAGTTTGCTAAACTGTGATACAAATCAAGGTAAGACTGACAAGCTGTATCCCAAGAGAAGTCACATTCCATAGCTTGAACTTGAAGATTTTTCCAAACATCTGGATGATTATAGTAAACATCCAAGGCAGTTTGTAGAGCCCAGTTAAGCCAATATGGAGTCAAGTTATCAAAACTAAATCCTGTACCTGTTCCTTCAATTGGGTTGAACGGTTGAACAGTATCTCTCAAGCCGCCTACCTCATGAACAAGTGGTAATGTTCCATAACGCATAGCCATCATTTGAGAAAGTCCACATGGTTCAAAGCGACTTGGCATAAGGAAAATATCACTTGCTGCATAAATCTCTTGAGCCAGTTTCACATCAAAAGTAATATTAGCAGATAGTTTGTCTGGGAATACTTGACCAAACCATGAGAAGGCTTCGTTCGAAACCAGGGTCACCTGTACCCAATAGAACGATTTGAACATCTTCTTGAAGCATGCGATGCAGACCTTCAACAACGACATCAAAACCTTTCTGTCTTGTCAAACGTGACACTATACCAATCATTGGAACATCAGGTCTTACTGGAAGACCAAGCTTCTCTTGCAATTTAGCTTTGTTCTGAGCTTTTCCTGACAGATCAGATTTGTTAAAATGGTAATCCAATAAAGGATCCGTCTCTGGATTGTAAAGATCAGTATCTATCCCGTTTACGATACCAGAAAGCTTACCAGATTCCATACGGAGTATCTGATCCAAACCACATCCAAACTCTGGTGTCATAATTTCATGAGCATAGCTTGGTGATACAGTTGAAACACGATCGGCATAAAGAATACCAGCCTTCATCCAGTTAAGGCAATCATTCCAACGAACAGTACCATCCGCATAGCGCTCAAAACCAACTCTAAATAAGTCCCAAAGCATACCCTCAGAGAACTGACCTTGGAATTCCAAGTTATGGATGGTTAAGATGGTTTTAATATTCTGGTAAGCTTGAATCCATCTGTATTTTTCCTTCAACAAGAAAGGAATCATTGCTGTATGGTAATCATGGGCATGGAGAACGTCAGGGATGAATCCAATACGCTCCATAGCTTCTAGGGCTGCAAGTTGGAAGAAGGCAAAGCGCTCACCATCATCGAAATCACCGTAAACGTGACCACGGAAGAAATAATATTGATTGTCAATAAAGTAGAAAGTAACACCGTTTAAAACTGTTTTCTTAATTCCACAAAATTGTCTGCGCCAACCAACATACACTTCAAATTGAAGAACATCTTCAATCTGGTCACCAAACTTAGCTTCTACCATGTCATAGTAGGGTAAGATAACAGCAACTTCTTGTCCTGCTTTTACTAATGATTTTGGAAGAGCGCCGATAACGTCTCCCAAGCCACCTGTTTTTGAAAAGGGCGCACCTTCGGCTGCTACAAATAAAATTTTCATGAAAGGATATCCTCTGTTACTTTTTCGCCTTTTTGATGACAACAGGATTTTCTGCTGTACCTCGAATGACAACTCCCTCAGCTATTTCAGCACCCTTATCTACGATTGCATACTCGACTTGCGCACCTTCACCAATGAGAACAAGAGGGAAAATAATAGATTCTTTAACTAAGCTATTTTTACGGATCTGAACATTACGCGAAATAACAGATTTAATCACTTCGCCTTCAACGATACTACCAGATGCAAATTGTGATGTGTTTACTTTTGAACCTGGTGCATAGTAAGTAGGTTCTTCGTTTTTAACTTTAGTGTGAATCTTTTGATTTGGCGAGAACAAAGAGTAGAATTTATGCTGATCAAGCATATCTAAATTAGCTTGGTAGTATGTTTCTACTGAATGAATATTGGCTAAGTATCCTGTGTATTCATATGCAAAAGCACCTTCTTTTGCTGCCAAATCACGAAGAACATAACGTAATTTTTCTGGATATTCTTTTTGAGCTTCTTCTTCCAAACGTTTAATCAACCATTGAGTGTCTACAACAAAGATATCTGTTGACATGTTGTAAAAATCTTGATTTGATTTTTTATCAAAGAGTTTGTGAGAAACCACATGGTCAGTTTCGTCGATATCAAGGATTGCATTTACTTGAAATGTCCTTCTTAGGGCAATTTCTTATAAACAACTGTAATTGGTGATTTTGTAGTATTATGCAAATGGAAAACTTGATTGAGATCGATATTTCACTAAAACATCACAGTTCAAGGAAACTGTTTGGTCTGAACCTGAACGTTTTAAGTAAGTCAAAAGTTGTTGATAGTATTCTTTACCAACAGTGCTACTTTCTACACGAGTATTATAGATTCCAAGATAGTAGTGGCTAAGTAGTGTATTCAAGCCCCATTCACGTCCTGAACGAATATGGTCAAATACCGAGCTGATATTATCTTGTTGGAAGATTCCAAAGACACTACGAACACCAGCATTAGCCAAACTTGAGAGTGGGAAGTCAATCAGACGATACTTTCCTCCAAATGGCAAACTTGCCACTGGACGGTTACTTGTCAAGGTTGACATATCATGGAAACCAACGGTGTTTCCTAAAATCGCTGAATATTTATCAATCTTCATCTGTTGCTACCCCCACTACTTCGTTATATCCGACTACTTCTACTTCTTCAGTTCCATCAATTTCTACACCATCAGCAATGACTGCACCTTCACCGATGATTGCACGTGTAATTTTAGCACCTCTACCGATAACTGCTCCACTCATGATGACAGAATCAACGACTTCTGCTCCCTTACGAACTTGAGCAGCTGTAGAAAAGGATAGAGTGTTTCACAGTACCATTTACGTAACAGCCGTCCACAACAAGAGAATCTTCTACATGAGCATGTTCTCCAATAAAGTTACGGTGGAGCGATAAGGTTACGAGAATAAATTTTCCATTGACGGTTACGGCTATCTAGAGCATTCTCTGGAGAGATGTATTCCATATTTGCTTCCCAAAGAGATTCGATAGTACCAACATCCTTCCAGTATCCATTGAAATTCATAGGCATAGACACTTTCACCTGTTTCAAGATAATTTGGAATAACATTTTTACCGAAGTCGGACATATCTAGATTAGCTTTTTCAGCTGCAACTAGCATATTGCGAAGTCGTTTCCAGTCAAAGATATAAATACCCATTGATGCCTTGGTTGATTTTGGTTGGGCAGGTTTTTCTTCGAATTCAACGATGCGATTATTAGCATCTGTATTCATGATACCGAAACGACTAGCTTCTTTTAGTGGTACATCCAAAACAGCAACTGTCAAAGCTGGCATTGTTATCCTTGTGCGATTGGAGCATATCATCATAGTCCATCTTTGTAGATATGGTCTCCTGAAAGAATCAAAAACATACTCAGGATTGATGCTATCGATATAGTCGATATTTTGGTAAATCGCATGACTTGTACCTTCAAACCAACGATTTCCTTCACTTGCAGAGTATGGTTGAAGGATAGAAACACCTGAATCAATTACATCAAGACCCCAACTAGAACCATTACCAATGTGATTGTTGAGAGCTAGATGGTTGATACTGTGTAATAACCCCAACATTATGGATACCAGAGTTGGCACAATTTGAAAGAGCAAAGTCAATGATACGGTAGCGCCCACCAAATTGCACGGCAGGTTTGGCAATACTTTGAGTGAGTTTACCGAGACGAGTTCCTTGCCCACCAGCAAGGATTAAAGCTAGCATTTCATTCTTCATTTTCTACTCCTTTTTGAGATTTTATTTGCGACTTTTTTTGTAGGTTTTATGCGACGTTTGATTTTTCCAAATACTTGCACCCATAGCTGGCAAAGTAAAGGTCAATGTCTGCTCATAATCCTTCCATAACCCTTCTTGAGTTTGAACAGTTTGGTTGTGTTCTTTCCAAACTCCACCCCATTGTTCCAACTCTGTATTCCAAATTTCTTCGTAAATACCTGCAACTGGTAATCCAATTGTAAAAATCAGGACGTTCAACCGGTGCCATGTTGAAAGACACAGACTAGCATCTCGCCTTTTTTTTACCCTTTACGAATAAAGGATAGAACACTTTGATCTCTATTATCAGCATCGATGATTTCAATTCCATCATAACTTGTATCAATTTCCCAAAGACAACGGTGATCTTTATAAAGCTGATTCAACTGAGATGTGAAGTATTTCATCTTGGCATTCATTGGATCTTCAAGGTTTGACCACTCTAATTGCTCTTCTGATTTCCACTCTAAGAATTGACCGAAATTCGCTACCCATAAAGAGTAATTTCTTACCAGGGTGACAAATTTGATAAGTATAAAGGTTTCTCAGGCCTGCAAACTGATTGTAGCGATCTCCCCACATCTTATGCATCATACTCTTCTTACCATGAACCACCTCATCGTGTGAGAATGGTAGAAGATAATTTTCATTAAAGACATACATAAAACTGAAGGTTACAAGGTTAAAATCATACTTGCGGTAAATTGGATCTTCTTCGTAGAAACGGAGAATGTCATTCATCCAGCCCATGTTCCACTTGTAGTCAAAACCAAGACCACCAATCTCTTTTCGGACCTGTAATTTTAGTAGCAGAAGAAGCTTCTTCTGCAATCATCATGACATCAGGGTGAGCTAGCTTAATAACAGTATTTAAACGCTGAAGGAAATAATAACCTTCATAGTTGAGATTGCCACCGTCTTTATTTGGAGTCCAAGGCGCATTATCATAATCAAGATAAAGGATATTACTTACAGCATCTACACGGATACCATCTAAATGATAAAAATCAATCCAGAACTTAATGCTAGAAATCAAGAAGGATTGTACTTCGTTTTTCCCTAAGTCGAAGTTTAATGCTCCCCAACCATAGTTATGAGCTTTGTTATGGTCTTGATATTCAAAAAGTTGGTGTTCCGTCATAATAAGCTAGAGCATCATCATTGATTGTAAAGTGACCTGGAACCCAGTCCACGATAACTCCGATATTGTTTAAATGACACTCTTCAACAAAGTCTTGAAACTCTTCTGGTCTTCCGTAAGAATGTTCTAAACCAAAATACCCCATCAGTTGATAGCCCCAGCTCAAACCAAGCGGATGCGCCATCAAAGGCATAAACTCAATATGAGTGTAGTTCATCTCAACTAAGTAAGGAATCAACTCTTCTTTTAATTGAGCAAAACTGTATGGAGTTCCGTCTGGATTTCTCTTCCAAGAGCCTGCATGAGCCTCATAGATATTAACTGGTCTTTCAAAAAATCCCAAACGTTTTCTACGAGCTAACCAAAGTCCATCCTTCCATTTCTTTTCTGGGATTTCTGTTAAAACAGCCCCTGTTCCTGGACGTGCTTCATAGCGAACAGCTAAAGGATCAATCTTCATAAGCTGATGACCGTTAGCCCGTGTGATATGATATTTATAAATCTGACCTTCTTGGGCTAAAGTTGTAAAAACTTCCCAAACTCCAGATTCATTTCGAACCATAGGGATTTGATTTTCAACCCAATTAGTGAAATCACCAACTAGATGAACAGCCTGCGCATTTGGAGCCCAAACACGGAATGTGTAACCCCATTCCCCGTCTTTCTCCTCACGATGTGCGCCCAAATAGTGCTGAAGATGGAAATTTTCGCCTGTTGTAAAAGTTCTTAAAGCTTCTAATGTATCCATAAATCCCCCTTTATATTGTAAGCGTTTTCTATATTTCTATTATACTATCTTTTTAAGAAAAACTTTCAACCAATTTCCGAATTATCATAAATATTTTTTTAGAAAAATCTTCAAATAATTATCTTGACATTTCTTATAGTTTTCAGTATTTAATGATATTTTCTACCTGATTTCAGCTTCTTGTAGCATCAAATTACTTACAATATTTTTTTCAATCCTAATTTTATAAAATAGACACCACAAAAAAACTTAACATTATTTTCATAAATTAATCATTTTTGTTCGGATAAAGTATCTTAAGTACAATTTTATCAAATTTTCTGAAATTTTTCAACTATTTATTGTAATATTTCCATATTTTTTTTTATTAGGATAAATTATAGATAACAAATAAAAAAACTCAAGATAAAATCTTGAGTTTTCATTAAAGATTTATGATAAAACATTCATAACTAGCTACACTCACGTTGTCAAGGGTATTTTCTTGATTTGAACAACTATTCGTAATCAACATTTCGAGATTACCAGCATTTTTCATAATAGTGAGATTCACCCTTAGCATTAAAGACAACTAGGTAATGCTCATCATCTCCTGAATCTCATAGACAATCCACCCACTATTTTCAATGGCTGTGTGAACAAAGACGTGACGGTATACTTCCTCGTATGTTGGATATGAAAAGGCACTACTCTTTGTTTTAAGACCTATAATCTGACGAATAAATTCAATGCTATCCTGACGCTCATTGAATTAAGTCCCAGTCTACCTGGTTAACAGCGTCTGGAGCATTGTAACTGTTCATAGCACGTTCGCGATCATCATGAGTCAACTCACCGTTTTCACCTGTAGGAACCAGTTTGGTACGTCCAAACTCTTGACCAAGTTCCATAAAGGAGATGCCTTGCATGAGTAGATTCATTGCAGTTGCTGTTTCTACCTTTTTCATGATACTTGCTTGGTCTTCTGTTGGATGAAGTGTCGCTAATAAATCATGCAAGTTATAGTTATCATGGGCTTCTACATAGTTGACAACCTGGTTAGGGCTTAGATAAGAGCCCAGTTCACGACTACCAAGGATAGCTTTGGCAACAATTGGTTCAGTGGCAGCACCACTTACGAAGCCTGATTTGATATCACCATAAACTTCAGCACCCTTAACCGCATTACGTTGATCATCATTGAAAAATCCAATATTAGGCAACTGATAGGCATTGTCTTTCTTAGCCTTATCGTAAGGTGCTAGACCAGTACCCATATCCCAACCTTCTCCATAAAGGATGATTTTAGGATCGACTTCATCCATAGCCCAACGAATCATCTGCATGGTTTTAATGTCATGGATTCCCATCAAGTCAAAGCGGAAACCATCAATATTAAACTCATTCACCCAATAAAGAAGTGAATCAATCATGTACTTACGGAACATTTCGTGTTCACTAGCAGTCTCGTTTCCTACACCAGTACCATTTTGATAACTTCCATCGCGGTTCATTCGGTAATAATAGTCTGGAACCGTTGTTTGGAATGGGGCATCAACAGTTGAAAACGTATGGTTGTATACCACATCCATAATGACGCCAATTCCAGCATCATGATAAGCTTGAATCATCGTCTTCAAATCGCGGATAACTTGACCTGGATCATTTGGATTCGTAGACATGCTGGTTTCTGGTGCATTGTAGTTTTGTGGATCGTAACCCCAGTTGTAGGTCACATTTCCATCTGCATCATACTCTTTGTGACGATCAGCAATTGGTTGCAGTTGAACATAGTTCACACCAAGTTCTTTGATGTAGTCAAATGCAGTAGACTGACCGAAGTGATTGACTGTTCCAGTTTGAGCAGCACCCAAGAAAGTACCTCTTAATTCTGGAGCAACACCAGAAGTTTCAGACTTGGTCAAGTCACGAATGTGCATTTCGTAAACAACCGCTTGACAAGGATTTTTCCAATCGCCAAGTTGCTTCCGTTCCATTCTTAACTTCAAAAACCTTCAACTTGACGTTCTTTTTCTGAAAGGATCGCTGAACGTTTGCCATCTGGACTTGTCGCAATGGTATATGGATCGCGGGTCAATGATTGATGATGTGGAAAATCAATCTGATATTGATAGGCACGACCTGCAAGACTTTCAGGAACTGTCAAATTCCAAACGCCAATTGTATTATCCTTGTGACTATAGGAATAACTATTTCCCACGTTTCATCTCATACGTTTTTAGGATAGCAGCATCATTGCTTGCTGATTCATAGACTACAACTTGTACAGTTGTTGCTGTTGGCGACCAAAGTTTAAAAGCTTGTTTCTTCTTCGGAAACCTGGCATCCCAACTCTCCTTGGTAACCCCAGTGGTGATCAAAACTAGCACTGTTAATCGCTTTATCAAAAAGCAAATGGATTTTTGATCTTTATAGTGTGGACTTGCAATAGCTGGATTTTTCAGAATAATAAACAGTGTCATCTCCATCCAAAAATCCAAACTTCTGTCAGATAGTGGATAATAATTGAAACGGATAGGGATATTCTTTTGAATACTCCATCTTTTGTCAACTATAAAACATCATTTGTTCAAGAGCTGTTTTCACTTGATTGAGTAAATGAAAATTTCTCTCCAAAATACTCTTCTTCTTTAACAAATTCTACTGAATCAGCTGGACCCCTTTACTAAAGTTGCAACTCTGATATGCTTCATCCTTACGATGATAATGAATAAGTACAGGATAATTGTACATAGTTCTCCTAATTTCTAATTGTTAAATTTTATAAAAAAATAATTTCTTGTTTAAATTTGTGAGTTGGAGCAAGAAATCTAAGATAGTCATTCTTTAGTGTGTAATGATTATAAACTCTCCAACCAAGCTTCATCTCGAATCTCAATTCCAAGTTCTTGTGCTTTTTGGAGCTTGCTTCCTGCATCTGCTCCTGCTACAACAAGGTCTGTTTTTTTCGACACACTACCAGTAACCTTGGCTCCTAGACTTTTCTAATTTACTTTTTTTAGCTTCTGAGCGATTCAAACGCTCTAGCTTTCCTGTCAATACGACAGTTAAACCAGACAAGGCTGCATTTGCTGCAACTGTCTGTCCTTTATAGTCTAGATTAACACCTGATTCTTTCAATTCCCTTAAAAGGATTTCAGAACCTTCAGTAGCAAAATAGGTCTGTAGGCTTTGAGCAATGACACATCCCAAACTCTCGATATTTGCAATTTCTTCAGGATTTGCTTGAGCAAGGATTCGATCAGAATGGAAAGTTTTGAAAAGCAACTGACTTGCCTTTACTTCCAACATGACGAATTCCCCAAACCAAACAAAGAGTCTTTCAGCAGAGTTTTTCTTTAGAAGCTTGAATAGCCTGATAAAGTTTTTTTGAGCAGATTTTCTCCTTGATACCATCTAGCAAGAGAAAATCTTCCACAGTCAAAGCGATAAATATCTGCAACATCCTTAACCAAATTGTGCATCAAAAAAGTTTTCTCCACGATTGATGGGCCCAAGGCCAGAGATATTCATGGCATCACGAGATGCGAAGTGAATTAGACCTTCCTTGATTTGAGCTGGACAACGTGGGTTTGATACAACGAAGAGCCACCTCATCTTCAAAAGTGTAACAGCTTGCTCTCACAACTTGGACAGTTTGTTGGGATATCTAGTTTTTTTCCTCAGACACACGCTTTAGACTCAACCACTCGTAGAAACAGCTGGAATGATATCACCCGCTTTGTAGACAATGACTGTGTCATCCTTACGGATATCCTTTTTCAGCGATATAGTCGACATTATGAAGAGTTGCATCGACTTACAGTTGTACCTGCAAGTTGTACTGGAGTAAGATTAGCAGTCGGAGTCACAACTCCTGTACGCCCTACTGTCCAGTCAACAGAAAGAAGTTTCGCTTCTTTTTCTTCTGCCGGGAATTTATATGCTACTGCCCATTTAGGTGCTTTGACTGTAAATCCTAGTTGCTCCTGACCAGCTAGATCATTGACCTTAATAACAACTCCATCGATATCATAAGGCAACTGGTCTCTTTCTTGACCTACTTCTTGGATTAACTTCCAAACTTCATCCATGCTGTGCGCTAATAGGCGTCTTGGATTAACAACAAAACCTAACTGTTCTAAATGTTCCAAAACCTTCTCTTGGCTATCTCGTGTTGAAGGACTAGCTTCCTGATAGAGGAAGGTTGCAAGATTACGTTTGGCTACTACTGCTGTATCTAATTGGCGAAGTGTTCCTGCAGCAGCATTTCGTGGATTGGCGAATTCAGACTCGCCGTTTTCTTGACGAGCAAGATTGACTTGATTGAAAGAAGCTCTCGGCATATAACATTCACCACGAACAGTGATATCTAATTTTTCTGGTAAAGATAAAGGAATGTCTTTCACTCGTTTAAGATTTTCCGTGATGTTTTCACCAATTGAACCATCACCACGAGTCGCACCAGCAACAAAAATTCCCTGCTCATAAGTCAAGGAAATCGATAAACCATCAATTTTTAACTCACAGATATAAGTAACATCATCTAATTCCTTACGAACACGCGCATCAAAGGCATCGAGTTCTTCACGTGAAAAAGCATCCTGCAAACTATAGAGAGGATACTGATGACTATATTTTTCAAATCCATCTAGAATCTTACCTCCGACGCGATGGGTCGGACTTTCTGGTAAAACTTGATCAGGGTGAGCTTTTTCTAACTCTACCAGTTCACGATAAAGACGATCATACTCACTATCAGATACAGATGGGTTATCACTTGTATAATACTCTGTCGCATAGCGATTGAGCAACTCAACGAGCTCTTTTCATTCTTTCATTCATAAAACCATTTTACCATAAAAAGGGACTATAGAAACAATATTCAAGTTCTAAAAAGAAAATGAGAAGGATATTTCTATCACTTCTCACTTTATTTTTTTATTTTTTTACGATTCAAAAATAGCGTTCAAGATAATGGCTACTGCACTTGCAATGACAATACCATTTGAGAAGAACATTTGTAATTCAGTTGGTAAAGTATTGAAGAGGTTGCTTCCGTTTAATCCCACACCAGCAGAAATAGACACTGCTGCAATGAGGAAGTTGTGTTCATTGTGCTCAAAGTCTACACGAGCCAAGATTTGCATCCCTTTGCAGAGACACAAAACCGAACATGACGAGCATTGCTCCACCAAGAACAGGGCTAGGAATAATCTGAGCCAAGGCACCAAACTTAGGCAAAAAGACCGAGTAAGATAAGGAAACCAGCTGCGTAGTAGATTGGCAAACGAGTACGAATACCTGAAAGTTTTCACCAAACCCTACGTTTTGTGAAAAATCCTGTATAAGGGAAGGTATTGAAAAGTCCACCAAGTAAAAACAGCGAGACCTTCAGCACGATAACCATTACGGAGACGAGTGCTATCAATTGATCTTTAGTAATATCAGAAAGGGCAAGATATACACCCAGTTGATTCTACCATTGATACAGTAGCGATGATACACATCATGACAATAGATGAAATCTCAAATTGTGGAGCGCCAAAGTAGAATGGAGTTGGGATATGAACCAGTGGAGCTTCTGCTACTGGAGAAAAATCAACCAAGCCCATAGTCGCTGCAATAATCGTACCGGCAATCAAACCAATCAAAATCGAAATAGATTTGATAAATCCTTTTGTAAAGATATTGACCAAAAGAATGATGAGAACAGTAATCATTGCCAAGGCTAGACTTTGTCCAGTTGGTTTTTTTCAACGTTATTTCCCATATTTCCGATAGCAACTGGAATCAAGGTCAATCCGATAGTTGTGATAACAGAACCAGTTACGATTGCAGGGAAAAGATTGGCAACCTTAGAGAAGATACCTGAAATCAGGATAACATAAATCCCTGAAGCAATCAAGGCACCAAACATGGCACCACTACCATGACTTTGTCCAATCATAATAAGTGGAGCAACAGACTGGAAGGCTACCCCAAGAACAATAGGCAAACCAACACCGAAGTGTTTATTGAGTTGCAATTGTAAGAGAGTTGCAACCCCACACATAAAGATATCTGTAGAGATAAGGTAGGTCAACTGTTGAGCTGAATACCCCAAAGCACTTGCAATCATGATGGGTACTAGGATTGAACCTGAGTACATAGCAAGTAAGTGTTGCAAACCAAGAACGGCTGCCTGTGAGTGTTTTTCCTGTTGTTTCATTAGATGTCTGCCTCCTTGAAGATAACTCTTCCATTTTCAAAACGCTCTAAACGAGCAAGTGATACTACCTGATGACCTGATTTTTCTAACAGCTCACGACCATCTTGGAAGGATTTTTCAATCACAATTCCGACGGCCTCAACTGTAGCACCAGCTTGCTCGATAATCTGAATCAAACCTTTAGCTGCTTGACCATTAGCCAAGAAATCATCAATAATTAATACTTTATCTCCTGGAGATAAGAACTTCCCTGCAATAGATACAGTGCTAGTAACTTGTTTCGTGAAAGAAAAATACTTCGCAGTTAAAAATTCCTTCATTCATGGTAATATTTTTTTGCCTTCTTAGCAAAAATCATGGGTACATCTAATTGTTCTGCAACATATAGAGCTGGAGCAATTCCAGATGCTTCAATGGTTACAACTTTTGTAATGCCAGCATTTTTAAAATGCTCTGCAAAAGTACGACCAATCTCACGCAGCAAGGAATAGTCAACTTGGTGGGTCAAGAAGGAATTCACCTTAAGAATATTCTCACCCTAGAATATTCCCATCTTTTAAAATACGTTCCTCTAGTAATTTCACATTAACCTCCGAAATAAAAAGGGACTTACAAAGTAAGCCCCTTAGAAAGATTGAAACAGATATCTCTGCTTCTTTTATCTCTCTTGACTTACTCATTGTTAGGTATTTACGGTACCTTGTAGAAACGCCACGCCAATTCGCGGCATAAATAAGTAATGATATTTTTTAGTGAGCATCTCCATTCCAGATAGAGTTCTTCACAATTACATAATCTACATGTCTAAGATCAGCTACTTTACGACCTCCAGCATAAGAAATTGAACTTTGCAAATCTTGTTCCATCTCAGTTAGGGTATCTTGTAAATGTCCTTTGGCAGGAAGAAGAATTTTCTTACCTTCGACATTCTTATAGGCACCTTTTTGGTATTCTGAAGCAGAACCATAGTATTCTTTAAATTGTTTACCATCGACTTCGACAGTTTTACCAGGGCTTTCGATATGGCCTGCAAATAAAGAACCAATCATAACCATACTTGCACCGAAGCGAATTGACTTAGCAATATCTCCGTGTGTACGGATACCACCATCGGCAATAATCGGTTTACGCGCAGCTTTTAGCACACCAGCGAAGAGTCGCTAGTCGCCAACCACCTGTACCAAAGCCTGTTTTAACCTTAGTAATACATACTTTACCTGGACCGATTCCGACCTTAGTAGCGTCTGCTCCAGCATTTTCAAGTTCACGAACTGCCTCGGGAGTACCAACGTTACCAGCGATGACAAACGTATCTGGCAATTCTTTTTTGATGTGCTGAATCATTGAAATCACACTGTCGGCATGTCCATGAGCGATATCAATAGTGATATACTCTGGCGCATCTTCCTTTAATTGACTAACAAAATCATATTCGTATTCTTTAACACCAACAGAGATAGAAGCAATCAAACCTTTTTCATGCATGCGTTTCACAAAAGGAATGCGCCCAGCTTCATCGAAGCGATGCATAATATAGAAATAACCACCTTTTGCAAGTTGTTCTGCAACATCTTCATCCAAGATAGTTTGCATATTTGAAGGAACAACTGGTAACTTAAAGGTGTGCTTCCCAAGTGTCACTTGTGTGTCAGCTTCTGCACGACTTTTAAGGACACATTTGTTAGGGATTAGCTGAATATCTTCATAGTCAAAGATCGGAAATTCGTTTAACATTTCGATGTCTCGTTTCTTTTATAATGACCTACCTATGCTTTCGCATCGCTACGTCTTTTCCGACGTTTCCTCTAACGATTATAAACTAAGGTAAAGTTTTTGTCAAACATTTTGAAACATTAAAATTATTATGTTCGGATTTTTACTATGATTTCATCATAGAGATTATGAGCTCTCTAT